>Ga0265336_10000048_pt1 | contig 121572 bp, 112 predicted proteins | sample 42119metaG_FD_193583 | JGI IMG/M metagenome (GOLD analysis project Ga0265336, IMG submission 193583) | Rhizosphere microbial communities from Carex aquatilis grown in University of Washington, Seatle, WA, United States - 4-21-19 metaG | ecosystem: Host-associated > Plants > Roots >... | reverse complement strand
ACCGGCGTGCTCAGAAGCGCTTGCCCACGCCCACCGAGAACAGCCACGGATCGACCTTGAAGGTGCCGGCCTTGGCGCCGAACGAATCCACGTCCGTCTTGATCTGGACCTTCTTGATGTCGGCGTTGACCAGCCAGCCGTCCGCCACCGGGACGTCCACGCCGGCCTGCAGCGCGGCGCCGAAGCTGTTCTTCTTGATCGACGGCTGCAGCGCCGTGTTGACCGCGCTGGAGAACTGCACGCTGGAGAAGCGCGTGTAGTTCACGCCCGCGCCGAAATAGGGGCGGAAGCCCGGCAGGCCCGTGACGTGGTACTGCAGGGTCAGCACCGGCGGCAGGTGCTTGAGCGAGCCGATCGGCGTGCCGTTGGACGACAGCGTCTGCTTTTGCGGATACGTCAGGATCAGCTCGGCAGCCAGGTTCGGCGTGAAGAAGCGCGTGATGTCGAATTCGGGCAGCGTCTTGTCGTTGATCGACAGACCGAGGCCGGTGGAGTCCTTGTTCGCGGATTGCAGGTAGGTCGCGCGCAGGCGGACCAGCCAGTCACCGGTGTCCGGGGCGGCCTGGGCCGAAGCGAGGGTCGGCAGGGCGGCGGCGGCGAGGAGGGCGATACGAAGGAGGGAACGCATGATGGTCTTTCTTTCGGTTGTTGCGATAGACCCATTTCAGCGTGCCGACCTGCCGGCGGACTTGTGCGGACGCAAGAGGCGGTCGAAGCGACGCGTCGAGTGGGCGCACATTGATCCAGGTCACATTGGCCGTGGCGCGAATCCAACGGGGGGCGCGCTGCGCTTGCAGGCGCGCCGGGGCTGCCCTCAGTCCGCGCCGACCAGCACGCTGACGTGGGCCTCGACGCAGCGCGCCAGCGACACCGTGTTGTAGCCGCCCTCCAGCGTCGAGACGATGCGGCCGGCGCAGTGGCGGCGCGCCGCGTCGGCGATCTGCCGGCTCACCCACAGGTAGTCGGCATCGACCAGGCCGAGGTTGCCCATGTCGTCCTCGCGATGGCCGTCGAAGCCGGCCGAGACGACGATCAGCTCGGGTTCGAAGCGATCGAGCGCGGGCAGCCAGTGCGCGGCGATGGCCTCGCGGAACGCGGCACCGCCGGAGCGCGCGGGCAGCCCGATGTTGACCATGTTGTCGCCGGCGACATCGACGGCGAACGGGTACAGGTCGGTCTCGAAGGTGGAGCACATCAGCACGCGACGGTCGTCGCGCAGGATGTCCTGGCTGCCGTTGCCGTGGTGGACGTCGAAGTCGACCAGCGCCACGCGGCGCAGGCCGTGCACGTCGGTCGCGTGGCGGATGGCCACGGCGGCGTTGTTGAAGAAGCAGAAGCCCATCGCGGCGTCGTGCTCGGCGTGGTGGCCCGGGGGGCGCACGCAGCAGAACGCGGACGACGCGTCGCCGCCCAGCACCAGGTCGACGGCGAGCACCGACGCGCCGGCCGCCCGCAGCGCGGCCAGGACCGTGTGCGGGTTCATCTGCGTGTCGGGGTCGACGTGCACGTAGCCGTCCATCGGCGAGGCCGCGATCGTCTCCTGCACGTGGCGCATCGTGTGGGCGCGCGCGAGCTGCTCCTGCGTGGCCAGCGGCGCGTCGTGGATCGTCATGTGGTCCAGCAGGCCCTTGAGCAGCAGCCGGTCGTGGATCGCGGCCAGCCGCGCCGGGGCCTCGGGATGCTGGTCCCCCATCTCGTGACGCATGCAATCGGCGTGGGTGATGTAGGCGCAGTGCATCGCGGGTCTCTCGTTCTGGATGGCCTGTCTCGGGCCTTGTTCTGGACTATTCTGCGGGGCCGGGCGCGGCCACTGGCGGCACGCCCGGCGCGCGCTCAGCGGATCAGCAGCACCGGCCTCCTGCAGCGCGCCAGCACGCTGGTGGCCACCGAGCCGGTGACCACGTTGGCGAGCGCCGTGCGGCCATGGCTGCCCATCACGATCAGGTCGACCTTCTCGTCGTCCGCGTAGCGGGCGATGGCGGGGCCGGCGTCGCCCTGGACGGTCTCGAAGCGGATATTCCAGCCGTTCTGCGCGGCGAAGGCGCGCAGCGGCTCGAACACATGCTCGACCTCGCGGCCGCAGTAGTCGGCGATCGCCTGGGCGTCGAGCAGCGAGGCGACGTTGGCCGGCAGGTTCTGGATCGCCAGCAGCATGATGTAGTCGTGGCGGGTGCCGAACATCTCTTCGTGGGCGCCGAGGTAGGCGACCATGCGCTTCGTGCAATCGCTTCCGTCGACGGGCAGCAGGATCTTCATGGGGTACTCCAGTTCTTGGGTTCGGATGACGGCCTCGACGCGGACTCGCCCGCTTGTGACGCGCGGTCTCGTCGTCGACGCGCTGGCCCCACGGCAGTGGGTTCATGTCGATCTTCGGGGCCCTCGGGGGCAAGGGCCTTGCGTTGCGTCAAGCGGCGACGGGCGGGCTCGCCGCATGCCTGGCCGCGCTCAGGCAAACGCCTTGACCGCAGCGTCGTACCGGGCTTGATCGACAGCAAGGCGGCGACGAATGGCGCCCATCCGTGGCCGGGCGCCGCTGGCGCACCCGGTGGCGTTGAGAAACATCAAGGCGGCCCGACCCGGGGTGTCTAAGCTTGGCTTGCCTCGTCCAGCTCGCCTCCGAACGTCACCTCGCCATGGTCTCCCCGTCCCTCTCGACCGCCTTCCCCGACCGCGCCGCGCCTCGCGCCGCCGACCTCGGTGGCACGCTGGACAGCACCATCGCGATGCTCAAGGCCAACGCGCGCACCGGCCTGGGCCAGACGGCGCTGCGTGGGCGCAACATCGGCATCCTCTGCGAGGATCCGCAGCGTCCGGAAGTGTTCCTGCTGCAGCGCGCGGCGACCGCGCTCGGGGCGCGCGTCGCGCTCGTGCGGCCACGGCTGGACGATGCCGAGCCGCTGCCGGCCGGCCGGCGCACCGGCCGCATGCTGGGCCGGCTCTACGACGCGCTGATCTGCGTCGACATGCCCGCGCGCGTCGTGCAGGAGTTGCGCGACGTCGCCGGCATCCCGGCGATCTCCGACCTGACGGGCGAATGGATCGCGCTGCGCGCGAGCCGTCCGGACGCGCAGGACGACGGCCGCTGCCTGCTGCAGGCCCTGCTGGTCGACCTCTGCGCCTGAGCAAGGCTCAGTGCCGCGAGGCCAGCGCGAGGCGCATCTCGCGCCGCGTCGATTCCAGCATCAGGATGCGCGCCTGCGGGTAGATCAGCGACTCCTCGAGCGCGACATGGTCGCGCGCCAGGGTGCAGAACACCTCCACGCCGTCGCGGAACGCGTCGATGTCGACCCAGGACTGGCCCGCGGCCAGCGCCTGCACCAGCGGCGACAGCACCCGCCAGTCGGCGCGCAGCCAGGCGTGGTCCTGCTTGAGCCGGGCGACGGCCTGTGCCGTCTCGGCGTCGCCGTTGGCCGCCAGGGTCGGGAACACGTGCGTTTCCTCGTCCAGGTGGTGCTGGCGCAGTTCCACCGCGAAGTAGTGGCTGACCGTGCGCGCCATGTCGCGGGCGCGCGCATCGATGCCGAACTCCTCGATGCGGGCGACCAGCATCGAGAGTTCGGCCAGCATGCGCATCGTCTCGCGGTGGCAGTTCTCCAGCGGCTCGAATGCGTCGAAGCCGCTCGAGATGTCGGGGTGCTTGGTACTGGCTGTCATGGGGCGCCCTCGTTCAGGTTGGCTCAGGCCGTCGTCGGTTGGCCGCTGAAGTCCGTCCAGCGACCCGCCGTGAAGTCGTAGAGCTTGCAGCGCCGCGCCGTGTCCACGTACCAGCGCCACGAGAACGGCTGGACCACGATGTGGCCCTCCAGCTTGCGCTCGAGCAGTGCCTGCGCCTCGCGCAGGCGGTACAGCGGCACGCTCATGTCCACGTGGTGGGCGGTGTGTTCCATGATGTTGTGCAGGAACCCGCCCATCATCGAGCGGAAGGTCAGGTGCACCGTGGTCGAGACGAAGGGCTGCGCGGCGGCCCAGGTGCGCTTGTCCTCGTACCAGGCGACGCCGGTGTGCGTGTGGTGCACGTAGACGACGAAGCCGATCAGGCCGTTCCAGACCAGGAAGGGCAGCACGAAGCCGACCAGCACCAGCCAGGCGACGGACTGCCCGGTGGCCGCGGCCGCGGCCACCAGCCCGGCGATCCACAGGCCGGCGAACACGCTGACCAGCACGCCGTCGCTGATGAACACCGCGCGCCGGGTGGGCATGTTGGTGCGGTTGGGAAACAGCAGGCGCGCCCACCAGATCTCGACCAGGTAGTACAGCCACGGCGCCCAGCCGCTGCGGTAGATGCGTTCGAGCACCTGGCGGCCGCGCGGCAGCGCCTGGAATTCCTCCAGCGAGCGCGGCTGCCAGACGAAGTCGAAGCCGCGCAGGTTGGTGTAGCCGTGGTGGACGACGTTGTGGCCCACTTCCCACAGGCTGTAGGGCGTGAGCGAGGGCAGGAACACCAGGCGGCCGATCCAGCGGTTGAGGCCACGATGGCGGGTCAGGCTCTGGTGGCAGGCATCGTGGCCGAGGATGAACAGGCGTCCGATCACCAGGCCGCAGGCGATGCCGCACAGCAGTTGCAGGACCGGATTGCCCAGCAGGATGGTGCCCGCCAGCAGGGCGGCGAACAGGACGAGGTCGACCACCACCAGCGCGAGCGCGTGGGCGGTGCTGGCGCCGGCGAGCGGGGCGAGCCAGGAACGGATCAACTTCCGGTGCGGGATGTTCTCGGTGGAAGCGGCGGGGCTGGACGGGGAGAGGCTGGGCATTGGCAAGGGTTCGGGCGACGGGGAAGATCTCGTCCGAGCGATTTCACGATGCCCCCGCGCGATGCGGTTTGCGCTGCATCAACGAACGGCGGGACGCCCGTACCGGAAACGCGCGCCAACGGCGAACCGCGCGGCGGCGGGCCTGCCGGCACCGGTTCAGGTGGCGCAGAACGCGGCGATCCGTTCGCGCACGCCGTGCGCCAGCGCCCAGGTGGAACTGGCCACCAGCGCCAGGCCGGCCATGCGGTAGCCGATCTCCGACAGGCGGGCCGCGCCGAAGCGCTGGCCGTCCAGCGCCTGCAGGCGGCGCCACAGCCAGGGTGCCGCCCCCAGCGCGGGCAGCGAGGCGAGGGCGAAGCCGCCCATCACCAGGGCGCCGCCGACCGGGCCGTCGGCCAGGGCCGCCAGCAGCAGCGCGCCCTGCAGCGCGCCGCAGGGCCAGGCGACCCACGCCAGGCCGATGCTGGTGGCGCGCAGCGCGTGGCCGCGCCGGCGCGTGAACTGCATCGGCACCGCGCCGTCGCGCAGCAGGCGCGCCGGCATCCGGCCGGAAAACAGCCACCACAGCCCCAGCAGCAGGAAGGCCAGGTGCACCATCAGCCAGATCGGCTGCAGCGCGGGGGTGGTGCGCGACCAAGTGCCCAGCACGGACACGCCGCCGGCGACGACGGCGCCCGCGGCCATGTAGCCCGCGGTGCGGCCCAGGTGGAAGCCGGCCGAGGCGCCGGCGCGCCCGCCGGTGACGGCCGCGCACGGCGTGCCGCACATCAGCGCGCAGTGGGGCGTGGCGGCCACGCCCATGGCCAGCCCCGCGAGCACGAGTCCGGCGTTCATCGGGCCACCTGGCGACCGACCGCTGCGGTGCGAGGGTCCATCACACGATCTTCGAGAAGCGCTCGCGCGGCGCGCTGTCCTTCAGGTAGCGGTCGAACACCAGCGCGACCGCGCGCACCACGTACCAGCCGCTGCTGGTCACCTGGACGGCGTCCTCCTCGAGCTTGACGAGGCCGTCGGCGCACATCGGCGCCAGGCGGGCGAGCTCGTCGGCGAAGTCCGCGCGCATGTGCACGCCGTGGAGGCGGTCGATCTCGTGGAACTCGACGCGGCCGTGGCACATCAGCGCCATGATGATGTCGCGCCGGACCAGGTCGTCGGCGGTCATCGTCAGGCCGCGGGCGACCGGCAGGCGGCCGGCGTCGAGTGCGGCGTAGTACTCGGGCAGGGTCTTGTCGTTCTGGTAGTAGCTCTTGCCGATGCGCCCGATCGACGACACGCCCAGGCCGATCAGGTCGCAGTCCGCGTGCGTGCTGTAGCCCTGGAAGTTGCGGTGCAGGCGGCCTTCGCGCTTGGCCACGGCCAGCGGGTCGTCGGGCAAGGCGAAGTGGTCCATGCCGATGTAGGTGTAGCCCTGGCCCTGGAACTGGGCCATCGCCGCGGCGAGCATGTCGATGCGCGCGACCGGGCTGGGCAGGTCCGCCGCCTCGATGCGCCGCTGGGGCTTGAAGCGCTCCGGCAGGTGCGCGTAGGCGTACAGCGCGATGCGGTCGGGCCGCAGCTCGGTGATCTGCGCCAGCGTGCGGGCGAAACTCTCCGGCGTCTGCCTGGGCAGGCCGTAGATGAGGTCGGCGTTGATCGAGGTGAAGCCCAGCGCGCGCGCCTCCTTCATCAGGTCGCGCACGCTCTCGAACGACTGCACGCGGTGGACGGCCTGCTGCACATCGGGGTCGAAATCCTGCACGCCGAAGCTGATGCGGTTGAAGCCGGCCGTGCGCAGGTGGGCCAGGCGTTCCGTCGTGACCGTGCGCGGATCGACCTCGATGGAGATCTCGGCGTCGGGCAGCAGGTAGAAGGCGCTGCGCAGCAGCACCATCAGGTGGGCGATCTCGGTGTCCGACAGGAAGGTGGGCGAGCCGCCGCCCAGGTGCAACTGGGCCACCGAGCGCTGCGCGCCGATCTCGGCGGTGACCAGGTCGAGCTCGCGGCCGAGGAAATCGAGGTACGTGGCGGCGCGCTCGTGGTGCTTGGTGATCACCTTGTTGCACGCGCAGTAGTAGCACACCGAGTCGCAGAACGGGATGTGGACGTAGACCGACAGTGGCGTGGCCGCGCCCGATTCGTCGAGATGGCGTCGCTCCGTGAGGGCATGCCGCAGGCTGGCCGGGCCGAAGTCGTCGGCGAAGCGGTCGGCGGTCGGGTACGACGTGTAGCGCGGCCCCGGCTTGTCCATCCTGCGCAGCAGGGTTTCCGAGGGGAGTTCGCGCGCCTCGTCGAGGCAGAGCGGAAGTGCGTGTGTCATGGCCGCCAATGGTGCGACTACGCACCCGGGGCAGGCTTGCGGGAGATCAATCCGCGGGCGTCGGCTGCTCGATGGCGTCGGGGTCGATCCACAGCAGCGCCGTCACGGCGCCGGAGGTGGCGATCACCGCCCAGAAGGCGAGGAAGGCGAGCGTGTAGACCGCCTGCGAGGAGGCCTCGATCGGCACCTGGCCGAACCAGTGCAGGTCCGCAGGATCCACCACGGAGAAGACCAGGCCGTCGGCGACGCCGGCCATCACGAACGAAGGCCACAGGATCGTCATTACGCGTGCTGTCATTCGCTCCCCTCGGTGGATGGAAGGAATCAGTGCCGCGGCGTGGCTGCGTGGTTGCGTGCCAGCTCGGCCGGCACCTTCGACGCTTCCTCGCGCGACAGCGATTCCTCGGCCGCCTGCTTGGCGGCGGTGGCGTATTCCGGCACCACGGGATCGGCGCCTCGGATGGCGATGATGCCAGAAGTGGTGGCCGCCACGACGGCGGCCGCCGGCAGCCCGAATACCAGCCAGACGAAGGCGTGGCGGTACCAGGGCAGCGAGGGGGTGGGCGCCGGGGCGCGCTGGCGGGCGAGGGTGGTCATGGGGTTTCCTTGTTCAGCGAGGGACGACGAAGGTCGACTTCTCGTACAGCGGTCTGGTGTCGGTGCCGCGCACGATCTCGAAGCGCAGCGGGTGGGCGCCCGGGCCCAGTGCCTGGGCCTCCTGCGGCGGCACCTGCACGCGCACGGGCAGCCACAGGGACTCGGTCGGGTCGACGTCGATGTCGGGCGTCGAGGCGATCTGCGCGCCGGGGATGCCCTCGACGCTCACGTGGAAGTGCTGGCGCGTCTCGCTGGCGCTCATCAGCTGCAGGCGGTACACGTTCTCGATGCGGCCGCCTTCCACCTCGCGGGCCATCGAGCCGCGGTCGCGGATGACGTCGACGCGGTAGGGCCGGCGCAGCGACAGGCTGGTGGCCAGGCCGGCGACGATCGCCAGCAGCACGGCGCCGTAGACGAGGATGCGGGGCCGGAACACGCGGTGGATCATCTCCGAGCGGTTCCAGTGCTTGTCCAGGCCGTTCTCGGTGACGAAGCGGACCAGGCCGCGCGGGTAGGACATCTTGTCCATCACGCCGTCGCAGGCGTCGACGCAGGCGGCGCAGCCGATGCACTCGTACTGCAGGCCCTTGCGGATGTCGATGCCCGTCGGGCAGACCTGCACGCACAGCGTGCAGTCGATGCACTCGCCCTTGTTGATCGCCGCCAGGCCGTCGTGGCCGACCGAGCGCGGACGCGCCCCGCGCGGCTCGCCGCGGGCCGTGTCGTAGCTCACGATCATCGTGTCGCGGTCGAACATCGCGCTCTGGAAGCGTGCGTAGGGGCACATGTACTTGCACACCTGCTCGCGCATGTAGCCGGCCGCGCCGTAGGTGGCGAAGCCGTAGAACCCGATCCAGAACCACTCCCACGGGCCGAACGACAGCTGCAGCGTCTCGGCCGCGAGCGTGTGGATGGGCGTGAAGTAGCCGACGAAGGTGAAGCCCGTCCACAGGCCGATGGCGATCCAGACAAGCTGCTTGCCGGCCTTGCGCCAGAGCTTGTCGAAGTTCCAGGGTGCGGAGTCCAGGCGCATGCGCGCGGTGCGGTCGCCCTCGAAGCGGCGCTCCACCCACAGGAAGATCTCGGTGTAGACCGTCTGCGGGCAGGCGAATCCGCACCAGAGGCGCCCGGCCACGGCCGTGAACAGGAACAGGCTGTAGGCGCTGACGACCAGCAGCCCGGTCAGGTAGATGAAGTCCTGCGGATACAGGACCAGGTCGAAGATGTAGAAACGCCGCGCGCCGAGGTCGAACAGCACCGCGGGGCGCGCGTTCCAGGCCAGCCAGGGCAGGCCGTAGAACAGGGCCTGCGTCAGGAAGACCAGCACCCAGCGCCACGAGGTGAACCAGCCCTTGATCGAGCGCGGGTGGATCTTCTTTTCCGAGCGGTACATCGTACCGCTGGGAACGATCGGGATGATCACCGGGCGGCGCCCGAAGGTGCCGCTGGCAAGCGGGCCGGTGCTCATGATCGTTCGCCGGACTCAGTGCGACGTCGCATCCGCGACCCCGGATCCGGCCGCATGCGACAGGCTCCAGACATAGGCGCCGACGACGTGGATCTGCTCGGGCGTCAGGCGATGCTCCTGCGCGGGCATGACGTTGGTCTTGCCGTTGTTGACCATCGCCATGATCGCGTCCTTGCCGCGGCCGTGCAGCCAGGTGTCGTCGGTCAGGTTGGCCGAGCCGATGGCGATGTTGCCCTTGCCGTCCGGGCCGTGGCAGGCCGCGCAGGCGACGAACTTCGTCGCGCCGCGCGTGGCGGCGGCCGCGTCGTGCGGGCTGCCCGACAGGCTCAGCACGTAGTCCGCGACATCCGACACGTCGGCCGGCGCGCCGATCGCGGCGGCCATCGGCGGCATCAGGCCGACGCGTCCGTGCGTGATCGTCTCGACGATCGCGTCCTGCGTGCCGCCGTGCAGCCAGTCGTTGTCGGTCAGGTTCGGGAAGCCCTTGCTGCCGCGCGCGTCCGAGCCGTGGCAGGCGGCGCAGTTGTTGATGAACAGCCGCTCGCCGATCGCCAGGCCGCCCTTGTCCTTGGCCAGCTGGTCGAAGGGCATCGCGGCGTACTTCGCGTAGACCACCGACAACGCGGCGTTGGACTTCTGCTGGTCTTCCTGCAGGGCGCCGGCGCTGCTCCAGCCGAGCAGGCCCTTGGCGCTGCCCAGGCCCGGATACAGCAGCAGGTAGCCCGCGCTGAAGACGATCGTGATGATGAACAGGAACATCCACCAGCGCGGCATCGGGTTGTTGAGTTCGCGCAGGTCCTCGTCCCAGACGTGGCCGGTGGACTGGCCGGTGCCGCCCGCCTTGCCGCGCGCGGTGATCACCAGCAGTGCCAGGCAGCCCACCAGGCCGAGGATCGTGGCGGCCGCGATGTAGACGGACCAGCCGGCCGAGAAGAAGTCACTCATCGCTGGCTCCTGAATCAAGGAAGGGAAGTTGCTGCGCCTCGTCGAACGCGCGCCTGTTGCGGGGCGACAGCGTCCAGATCACGATGCCGGCGAACAGCAGGAAGGACAGCAGGGTCACTGCGATCCTGAGGTCATTGATGTCCATGGCTTGTCCTCACTTGACCGCGGTGCCGAGCACCTGCAGATAGGCGATGAGCGCGTCGAGGTCGGTCTTGCCGGTGACCTCGTCGGCGGCGTGCGCGATCTCGTCGTCCGTGTAGGGGACGCCGACATGGCGCAGCGCGCGCATCTTGGGAGCGAGGTCGGTCGGTTCGACCTTGCCGGCGGCGAGCCAGGAATAGGCCGGCATGTTCGACTCGGGGACCAGGTCGCGCGGGTTGTTCAGGTGGATGCGGTGCCAGTCGTCGCTGTACTTGCCGCCCACGCGCGCCAGGTCGGGCCCGGTGCGCTTGCTGCCCCACTGGAACGGATGGTCGTAGACCGATTCGCCGGCCATCGAGTAGTGGCCGTAGCGCAGCGTCTCGGCCTGCAGCGGACGGATCATCTGCGAATGGCAGCCGTAGCAACCCTCGCGGATGTAGACGTCGCGGCCGGCGAGCTGCAGCGCCGTGTAGGGCTTGAGCCCGTCCACCGGCTGCGTGGTCGACTTCTGGAAGAACAGCGGCACGATCTCCACCAGGCCGCCGACGGCCACGGTCAGGAGGATCAGCACGATCATCAGGAAGTTGTTGGTTTCGATCTTCGCGTGCGAGAAGCCCGCAGGCTTGACGGAAGTGTCATTAGACATGGCTATCCTTGTTGATCAGGCGTGGGCGGCGGCGACCACCGGGATGCGCACGGGCGCATACCGGCCGTTCGTGGCCGTCTTGTAGACGTTCCAGGCCATCACCAGCATGCCGCTCAGGTACAGCGCGCCACCGCACAGGCGGACGATGTAGAACGGGAAGGTGGCCTTGACGGTCTCGACGAAGCTGTAGGTCAGCGTGCCGTCGGTGTTGACCGCGCGCCACATCAGGCCTTCCATCACGCCGGCGATCCACATCGAGGCGATGTACAGCACGATGCCGATGGTGGCGATCCAGAAGTGCAGCGAGATCGCCTTGACGCTGAACATCTGCGTCTGGCCGAACATGCGCGGCACCAGGTAGTAGAGCGAGCCCATCGAGATCAGGCCGACCCAGCCGAGGGCGCCGGAGTGGACGTGGGCGATGCCCCAGTCGGTGTAGTGCGACAGCGAGTTGACCGTCTTGATGGCCATCATCGGGCCTTCGAACGTCGACATGCCGTAGAAGGACAGGCTGACGATCAGGAACTTCAGGATCGGGTCGTCACGCAGCTTGTGCCAGGCACCCGACAGCGTCATGATGCCGTTGATCATGCCGCCCCAGCTCGGCGCGAGCAGCACCAGCGAGAAGATCATGCCCACGCTCTGCGCCCAGTCGGGCAGCGCGGTGTAGTGCAGGTGGTGGGGGCCCGCCCACATGTAGGTGAAGATCAGCGCCCAGAAGTGCACGATCGACAGGCGATAGCTGTAGATCGGCCGTTCGGCCTGCTTGGGGATGAAGTAGTACATCATCCCGAGGAAGCCTGCCGTCAGGAAGAAACCGACCGCGTTGTGGCCGTACCACCACTGCACCATCGCGTCCTGCACGCCCGCGTAGGCCGAGTAGCTCTTGGTCAGGCTGACGGGGATCACGGCGGCGTTGACGACGTGCAGCAGCGCCACGGCGATGATGAACGCGCCGTAGAACCAGTTGGCCACGTAGATGTGGCGCACCTTGCGGATGCCGATGGTGCCGAAGAAGTTGAGGGCGTAGATCACCCACACCACGGTCAGCAGCAGCGCGATGGGCCATTCCAGCTCGGCGTATTCCTTGCCGCGCGTGATGCCCAGGGGCAGCGTGATGGCGGCCAGCAGGATCACCAGCTGGAAGCCCCAGAAGTGGATCAGCGAGAGCGCGCGCGAGAACAGGCGGACCTGGCAGGTGCGCTGCACCACGTAGTAGCTCGTGGCCATCAGCGTGCAACCGCCGAACGCGAAGATCACCGCGTTGGTGTGCAGCGGCCGGATGCGCCCGTAGCTCAGCCACTGGAGGCCGAAGTTGATGTCGGGCCATGCGAGTTCGGCAGCGATGTAGACGCCGACGAGCATGCCCACGACGCCCCAGACGACTGCGGCGATCGCGAACATTCGCACCGCTGAATCGTCGTACACCGAAGCCGGGCTTGCCGGCGCGGTTACGGAAGATTGGACCATTGAAACCCCTTAGCACCCCATGGCTTATGGGGCTCGAGGGCATTCTTCCGCGACGGTGGCCGGGGCCTGTTGATCCGTGTCAAGCGAGGGCAAGCCATCGGAAAGAATCCGTTCACCTTCGCGCTCTAGGTCGTCGAACTGGCCGCCGAACAGCGCCCAGCCGAAAACCGCGATGAGCCCGAGCACGAGCACGGCGGAGAACGGGATCAGCAGGTAGAGGATGTCCATGGCTCAGCGCGCCAGCCGCATCGAGTTGGTGATGACGAACAGCGAACTGCACGCCATGCCCAGGCCCGCGGCCCAGGGCGGGAGGTGGCCGGTGAGGGCCAGCGGCACGCAGCACGCGTTGTAGGCCGCGGCCCACCACAGGTTCTGGCGCACCACGCGCAGCGCGCGGCGCGCCAGCGCGCGGGCGCGCACGAGGTCGCCCAGGCGGTTGGAGATCAGCACGCCGTCGGCCTGCGTGCGCGCCACCAGCGCGCCCTCGCCCATGGCGATGGACACGTCGGCCTGTGCCAGCACGGGCGCGTCGTTGACGCCGTCGCCGATCATCGCCACCAGCTCGCCGCGCCGCTGCGCCGCGCGCACCTGTTCGAGCTTGCCCTCCGGGCTCAGCTGGCCGATGGCCGAGTCCAGCCCGAGCTGTTCGCCCAGGCGCTGCGCGCGCTCGGCCTCGTCGCCCGAGAGCAGGTGGATGCGCACGCCGTCGGCATGCAGGGCCGCGATGGCGCTGCGCGTGTCGTCGCGCACGCGTTCGTCGAAATCGAAGCTCGCCACGCCGATGCCGTCCACGGCCAGGCAGACCTTCGCGTCGGCCGGCGGCGCCGTCGGCGCGGTGCAGGCCCAGCGCGGCGCACCCAGGCGCCAGTGCCGGCCGCCGCTGTCGGTGCCGGCGATGCCCAGGCCCGGCAGCTCGGCGAGCTCGCTCCACACGGTGGCGTCGCCGGCGAACGCCTCGTGCAGGGCGCGCGACAGCGGATGCGTGGACCAGGCCGCGAGCGACGACGCGGTGCCGGCCAGGTCGTTCGAACCCGCCGCGTCGCGGCCGGGCAGCGGGTGCATCGCGGTGCAGTGCACCTTGCCGTCGGTGAGCGTGCCCGTCTTGTCGACGAACAGCGTGCGCACGCGGGCGAGGCCGGAGATGGCGTCGAGGTTGCGCAGCAGCAGTCCCTCGCGGCCCATGGCGGACGTGGCGGCCAGCAGCGCCGAAGGCACTGCCAGCGACAGCGCGCAGGGGCAGGTCACGACGAGCACCGAGACCACCACCCAGACCACGCGCGACGGATCGACGACGCTCCAGGCCGCGCCGGCGCCGGCGGCCAGCAGCAGCACCGCCCACAGGAACGGGCCGGCCCAGCGGTCGGCGGTGGCGGTCATGGCCGGACGCTGCGAACGCGCGGCGCGCATCAGCGCGGCGATCGCCTCGGCGCGGGTGTCGGCGCCGATGCGCTCGACGCGCACGGCCACCGGCCCGCCCAGGTTCATGCTGCCGGCGATGACGGGGTCGCCCACGTGCTTGGGCACGGGGCGCGATTCGCCGGTGAGCAGGGATTCATCGGCCTGCGTCCAGCCTTCCAGGATCACGCCGTCGACCACGAAGGCCTCGCCGTAGGGCACGCGCACGCGGTCGCCGATGGCCAGGCTGTCGACGTCGACCAGCGTCGTCGTGCCGTCCGCGCCCTCGCGCAGCACGGCGCGCGGCAGCCGCGTGGTGACCTCTTCCAGCGCGCGTTCGGCGCGATGGCGCGCGCGCGTCTCCAGGTAGCGGCCGGCCAGCAGGAAGCTGATGAACATCGTCATCGAATCGAAGAACACGTCCTTGCCGAACAGGCCGTCGGGCGCGAAGGCCGCGCCGGTGCTCGTGATGAAGGCCACCGCGATGCCCAGCGACACCGGCACGTCCATGCCGATGCGGCCCTGGCGCATCGCGCGCCACGCACCGCCGAAGAACGGTGCGGCGGAAAAGCACAGCACCGGCAGCGACAGCAGCCAGCTGCCCCAGTCGAGCAGCTTCTTGTACTCGGTCGGGAGTTCGCCGGGCGCGCTGAAGTAGGCCGGCGCGGCCAGCATCATGACCTGCATCGCGCAGAACGCGGCAACGAACAGGCGCCACAGCGCCAGCCGCGACTCGCGCGTGCGGGCGGCGCGCGCCTCGGCGGTGGTGTCGGGGGAGGCCTCGTAGCCGGCGTCCTGCACCGCCTTGAGCAGCGAGGCAGTGTCGGTGACCGCGGGATCCCAGCGCACCGAGGCGCACTGGGCCGCGGCGCTGACCTGGGCGTCGACGACGCCCAACTGGCGCCGCAATGCGCTCTCGACGATGTCCGCGCAGGCGGCGCAGTGCATGCCGCCGATGCGCAGCGAGCATTCGGCGACGCTGGTCATGGCCGGTTCTTGCCTGCGGGAACGGTGTGGGGGAGGGTGGCGGTGCGGTGGCTGCGGCCGGGCTCAGCCCGCATCGGCCGAGACCATGCGACGCAGCGCGGCCGGGTCGACGATGCGCACCTCGCGCTGGTGCACGTCGAGGATGCCGTCCTCGTGGAACTTCGAGAAACTGCGGCTGACCGTCTCGAGCTTGAGCCCGAGGTAGGCGCCGATCTCGGCGCGCGTCATGCGCAGCACGAACGACGACGGCGAGAACCCGCGGGCCTCGAGCCGGCGGGCGAGGTTGAGCAGGAAGGCGGCGACCCGCTCCTCGGCAGTCATGCTGCTGAGCAGCAGCATCACGCCGTGGTCGCGCACGATCTCGCGGCTCATCACGCGGTGGAACTCGCGCTGCAGGCCGGGGAATTCCTGGGCCAGCTCCTCGAGCTTGACGAACGGGATCACGCAGACCTGGGAGTCTTCCAGCGCGACCGCGTCGCAGCTGTGGGAGGCGTCGCCGATGCCGTCCAGGCCGAGCAACTCGCCGGTCATCTGGAAGCCGGTGACCTGGTCGCGGCCGTCCTCGCTCGACACGGTGGTCTTGAAGAAGCCGCTGCGCACGGCGTAGATCGACGCGAAATCCTCGCCGCGCCGGAACAGGGTCTCGCCGCGGCGCACCTTGCGGCGCGTGGTCACGAGCTCATCGAGGCGGTCGAGATCGGCAGCCGAGAGCCCGACGGGCAGGCACAGCTCGCGCAGGTTGCAGTTGGAGCAGGCGGAGGCCCGTTGGGTCGGGTCCGCTCGGCAGCGTTCGAGCTCGGGGGCGATGGCATTGACGGGAGTCATGGGGGGTGATTGTTCGACGGGCCATGCGAACAGGGGTTGCGCCAGATCAAGGCGCAGGCCTCGCTTACGCGGAATCGTTCGCGGTGAGCCGCCCGCGGCCGTACCGGGCGAGCCAGTACCCGCCTGCGGCACCCGGACGCCGCGCGCCCCCGCCGCGCGCCCCCGCCGGGCGCTCCGTTGCTCAGACGGCGCGCAGGGGCGCCCGGAACACGTAGCCCACGCGCGACTTCGACTGCAGCGGCACCACCAGCGGCGTGGCCCGCTCGATGCGGCGGCGCAGCCGGTAGATGGTCGCGTTCAGGCTGTCGCTGGCCTCGGCCTCGCCGTCGCCGCCCTGGCCGAGCCGCTGGCGCAAGGCGTCGCGGGTGACGTCGGCCCCCTCGGCGTCGACGAAGCACTCCATCACCACCTGGTCGGACTCGCTCAGGTCGATCACCGAGCCGTCGGGGGCGATCAGCTGGCGGGCCCGGCGATCGAACTGCCACGGGCTGGCCTGCGGCGCGCCCGTGGCGGCGCGGCGCTGCACGGCCTTGATCGCCAGCGCGACCTGCTCGAACTGCACCGGCTTGGTCAGGTACATGTCGGCACCGGCCTCGACCACGTGCGCGAACACGTCCGGCGCCAGCCGGCCCGAGACCACCAGCACGCCGGCCTGGCTGCGCAGGCGCAGCACCTTGATGAGGTCGATGCCGTCGATGCCGGGCAGCGACAGGTCGACCACGTAGAACTCGTACGCGTAGGGGGCGGTGTGGGCGAGGAAGCGGTTGCTGTCGCCGAACACGTCCACCGCGACCCCGCGCTCGCGCAGGTACTGCGAGAGGAACTCCGTGTATTCGGCGTCGTCGTCGATGAGGGCAAGCGTTCTGGGGAACATGGCGGAGTCGGTGCCGATTTGATCTGGATCAATTTGATCACACGCCGGAGGCTTCGGTGGCCTGAAATGGCTGGAATTCGCCAGCTTCACGGTCGATGAAGAACAAATGAGCGAGCGGATGATCGCTTCAGCCGAAAGCGTGGACGAGTGCGTCCGATCCAACAGACTCTCGAAGGAGACATGCATGAGCGCAGCGCGCGGGACCGAGCGCCCGGCAACGGGTGGGTTCTTCAGTTTCCACGGCCCCTGGGCGCCGGGTGTACGCCTGTTCCGCCGCATCGCGTTCCCGACCAAGGCGCTGCTGGTCTCGGTGGGCTTCCTGGTGCCCCTGGGCCTGCTGCTGGCGGCCTACCTGCAGAACGTGCAGTCCACGCTCGACGCGACGCGCCAGGAGCGTGCCGGGTTGCAGATCCTCGCCAAGGTCGACCCCTGGCTCATCGCCGCGCAGCGCCAGCGCCGCCTGGTGCTGTCGGGCATGGCCCCTCGACCCGACATGGCCGACATCGACGGCGCGCTGGCGCCGGCCGCCGCCATCGTCGCCGCCCGGCCGGCGGCCGTCGACGTGAAGGCGTCGCTCGACGCCGTCGCGAAGCTGCACGATGCGCTGGTCGCCGCGTCGGCGAGCGCCACCGGGGCCGCCCTGGCCGAACCGCTGCAGGCCTACGTCGACGCGGTGCGCAGCCTGCACAACGACGTGCTCGACGCCTCGCAACTGTCGCTGGACCCCGAGCAGACGACCTACTACCTGATGCTGGCGGCCACCTCGCAGGCCGCGGACGCGATCGAAGGCGTGTCGCGCAGCCGCGGCCTGGCCGGGGTCGTGGGTGCCGACGGCGGCAAGCCCAACGGCCTGCTGCAACTGCACGATGTCTGGCACGACGGCCAGCAGGCCACCGACGCGGCCAAGGATGCGATCGCCCGTGCGGAGGCCGCGATGCCCGGCGTCGCCCGGGACCTGCCGCTGGCCGGCGCGCTGGCGGCGACGAAGGCCTTCGGCGAGGCGAGCGCGCACAGCTGGTTCGGCGACACCTTCGCCGCCGACGTGCAGGCGCTCAACGCCCCCGGCCAGGCGGCGGTCGATGCGCTGCAGGCCCTGGCGCGTGCCGGTACGCTCAAGCTCGAGGAACTGCTCGCCGCGCGCGAGCAGGGCGCCGTGCGCATGCGCGACATCACGCTGGCCATCACCACCGCGTCGCTGCTGCTGGTGCTCTACCTGTTCCGCTGCTTCTTCCTGGTGATGCGCGGCGGCCTGGCCGAAGTGGAACGCCACCTCAAGGCCATGACCGACGGCGACCTGACGACCACGCCGCGCCCCTGGGGCTCGGACGAGGCGGCCGCGCTGATGAACACCCTCGCGCGGATGCAACACTCGCTGCGCGGCATCGTCTCCGAGGTGCGCCACGCCTCCGACGGCCTGGTCAACGCCAGCAACGAGATCGCCAGCGCCTCGAGCGACCTGAGCCGGCGCAGCGAGCAGGCCGCCGCCAACCTGGAGGAATCGGCCTCGGCGATGGAGCAGATCTCGACCACGGTGATGCAGGCCGCCGACACCACGCGCACCTGCTCCCAGCTCGCCAGCGAGAACGCGACCGTCGCCGAACAGGGCGGCCGCACCGTCGGCCAGGTCATCGCCACCATGCACGACGTGCAGTCGTCGTCGGCGCGCATCTCCGAGATCATCGGCGTGATCGACGGCATCGCCTTCCAGACCAACATCCTGGCGCTCAACGCCGCGGTGGAAGCGGCCCGTGCCGGCGACCAGGGCCGCGGCTTCGCCGTCGTGGCCAGCGAGGTGCGCGCGCTGGCGCTGCGTTCGGGCAGCTCGGCGCGCGAGATCAAGACCCTGATCAACGACAGTGCCGAGCGCGTCGAGGCCGGCACCAGAATCGTCGCCGCCGCCGGCCAGCAGATGGGCGAGCTGGTGTCCAAGGCCGAGCGCATGAAGGCCCTGATGGGCGAGATCTTCACCAGCACGACCGAGCAGAGCGCGGGCGTGCGCCAGGTCGGCGGCTCGATCCAGTCGCTCGACCAGCAGACGCAGCAGAACGCGGCGCTCGTCGAGCAGACCGCCGCCGCGGCGGTCGGCCTGCACGACCAGGCCACCGCGCTGGCCGATCGCGTCGCGCGCTTCCGGCTGCCCGAAGGCGCGTCCGCGGCCTGACCACCCCCGCAGGAACGCCCATGCACGACGTCGCACCGACGCCCGACTTCCCGGCGGCCTCCGGGGCGAACCGATCCGGGCCGCGCCCGGTCCGCGCGCTCCGATGAACGCCGCCGCGGGCACCAGCCGCCGGCTGCGCTGGTTCGTCGCGCTGTTCGCGCTGGCGATGATCGTGTTCAGCTGGGTGGCCGTCGGCGTCATCCTGCGCGAGAAGCGGCAGGACGCGCTGGATGCCGAGACGCGCCAGGATGCCAACCTCGCCAGCGTCCTCGAGGAACAGACGCTGCGCGTCATCGCCGCGGTGGACCAGGCCACGATCCGCGCCCGCGACGCGGTCGTCGGCGCGCCGACCCCGCCGGACCTGGTGCGCTTCGCCAACGAGACGGGCCTGGTGCCGGAGATCCTGACGCAGCTGTCGTTCATCGACGCGACCGGTCATTTCGTCACCAGCAACCTGGACCCGGGCGGCGAGAAGAACGGCCACGTCGACCTGTCCTCGCGCGAACACGTGCGCATCCACCTGCAGCCCGCGCCGGCCGCGGCCGATGCCGGCCGGCTCGGCCCCGACGGCCTGTTCATCGGCAAGCCGGTGCTGGGCAAGGTGTCGAAGAAGTGGACGATCCAGATGTCGCGCAAGGTCGCCGGCGCCGACGGCCGGACGCTGGGCGTCATCGTCGCCTCGCTCGATCCCTCGTATTTCGACGCGGTCTACAAGACCGTCGCGCTCGGCGACGCGGGCAGCGTGGCGCTCGTCGGCGCCGACCGCACCGTGCGGGCCCGGGTCGTCGACGGCGCCGCCTCGGCGATGGGCAGCGAGCTCGCCGCCAGCGGCGGCTTCGCCCAGCACCAGGGCGAGGCCCGCTCGTCCTACATCTCCGACAGCAGCATCGACGGGCGCCGCCGCACCTTCTCCATGCACCGCATCTCGGGCTACCCGTTGTTCATCGTGGTCAGCACCAGCGTCGACACCGCGCTGGCGGGCTGGCGCGCGACCCGCAACACCATGGTGAGCCTGATGCTGCTGCTGGACGCCGCGCTGCTCGCGGCCTCGATCGGCTTCGTCGCCGGACTGCGCCGCCTCGAGCGCACGAACGAGGCCCTGCGCCTGAGCGAGGCGCAGGCGAACGCCGCCAACGACGCCAAGAGCGCCTTCCTGACCGCGATGTCGCACGAGCTGCGCACGCCGCTGACCAGCATCCGTGGCTTCGCCGAGCTGATGGAGCACCGGCTGGAGCACCCGCTGTTCCGCGAGCAGGCCGGGCTCATCCGCAAGGCCGCGGAGTACCTCAACCAGCTGCTGACAGAGATCCTGGACATCTCCAAGGTGGAGGCCGGCGAGATGCGCCTGGTGCAGGAGCCGCACGACATCCGCGAGATCGTCTCGGGTTCGACCGACTTCTACGCGCTCAACGCCGCCGACAAGGGCCTGGCCCTGGACGTGGCGGTGGCCGACGACGTGCCGCCCCAGTTCGTGTGCGACTCGCTGCGGCTCAAGCAGATCCTCAACAACCTGCTGTCCAACGCGGTGAAGTTCACGGCCGCCGGCGGCGTGCGCATGACGGTGGAGCTGCGCGGCGGCTGGCTGCGGTTCGATGTGCGCGATACGGGGCCGGGCATCCCGTCCGACAAGCACGAGATCATCTTCCAGAAGTTCCGCCAGGGCGATGCCCGCGTCAGCTACGAGCACGGCGGCACCGGCCTGGGGCTGGCGCTGTCGCGGTCGCTGGCCGTCCTGATGGGCGGCAGCCTGGAGGTCGTCTCGGAGCCGGGCCAGGGCGCGTGCTTCACGCTGTCGCTGCCGGCCAAGGCTTGAGAGGCACTGCGGCCTCGCCAACGAAAACGCGCGCCGGGTCACGGCGCGCGCAGGGGATGGCGACGGGCCGCGGTCGCCCGCGCCGTCGCCGAGCAGGGGCTCAGGCCTTCTTCGCGTAGGCGCTGCACCAGCCCTTGGCCGAGACCTTCTTGCCGGCGAAGATCGGGCACGGGCCGGCGGCGTCGCCCGCCTTGCCCTGGAACAGCTGGCAGCTGGCGCAGTTCTGGCCTGCGGCGTACTTCGGGAACTTGGCCTTGTCGGCCTTGGTGGCGTCGGCCACGTAGCCGAGCGCGGCGGCCTGCGGATCCTTCGGGTCGAGGGCGGCGGCATCGGCCGCGAGCGCGCCACGGGCGGTCAGCGCGAGCGCGCCGGCCATCGGAAGGATCTGGATGAAAGTGCGACGGGTGGTCATGGGGAAACGTTCCTTGATCGGTGAGGAGTAGCCTGCGCTCGCGAGCTTAGGCGGTCCGGACGGCGGGCGTGTTGATCTGGATCAGCGGACCCCGCCGCGTCGTTCTCAGGCGCCGGGGGACATCTCTTCCAACGTCGCAGGCCGCGTTTCGTTGACGCTGGCGCGCGGCAGCCAGACGTCGAAAACCGCGCCGCCGCCGTCGGCGTGGCGCGCCGCGATGCGGCCGTCGTGGGCCTCGACGATCTTGCGGCAGATCGCCAGGCCCAGCCCGGTGCCGCCGGAGCCGTCCTTGGTGCGGCTCGACTGCACGAAGGCCTCGAAGATGCGCTCGAGCTCGGCGGGCGGAATGCCGGGCCCGTGGTCGCGGACGGCGAAGTGGAGCTGGTCTTCGGCGTCGCCGCTCAGCTCGATCGAGGCGCCCGCCGGCGAGAACTTGATCGCGTTGGCCAGCATGTTGCGCAGCACCTGCTGGATGCGGGTCGGGTCGACCTTGCCCAGCAGCGGCTCGTCGGCCAGCGCCACCTCCAGCGTCAGCTGGCGGCCGGCCAGCAGCGGCGCCATCTCGCGCGCGACCGCGCGCACGACGCCGCGCAGGTCCACGCGCTCCAGGTGGAAGGTGCCCACGGTGCTCTCGATCTTGGAGACGTCCAGCAGGTCGTTGACCACCGACAGCATGCGCTGGCCGGCGGCATGGATGTCCTCGAACATCGCGCACACCGACGGCGTGGCGCCGCCGCGCATCATGCCCAGTTCCGAGAAGCCCATGATGGACTGCAGCGGCGTGCGCATCTCGTGGCTGATGTTGGCGATGAACTCGGACTTGGACCGCGAGGCTTCCTCCGCGGCGTCGCGCGCCTCGCGCGTGGCGCGCTCGGCCTCGCGGTACTCGCTCACGTCGATGGCCACCGACAGCGTGCCCGCCACCTCGGCGCGCTCGCCTTCGACGGCCACCTGCGTGACCACCATGTCGCGCAGCGAGGCGTCGCCGTGGCGCACCTTGACCTCGTGGCGATTGCGCCCGCCGGGCGTCGACGGGCACGGCGAGTCCGCCGGCGCCGGCGGGAAATAGTCCGAGGACGGGCGACCGAGGGCGCGCTCGCGCGATTCGCCCACGAACGACTCCCAGGCCTGGTTGACGGCGAGCAGGCGCCCCTGGGTGTCCGCCAGCGAGACGGGCAGCGGGCTCGCCTCGAGCAGCAGCGACGAGAACGCGAGCTGCTCCTGCAGCTTCTGCTCGGCGCGCTGGCGCTCGGTGATGTCGATCGCGCTGCCGGCGAAGGCGACCACGGTGCCGCCGGCGCGCAGCGGCACGATCGCGATGTCGAACATGCGCGGGCCGGCCGCGTCCTCGCCCAGCGCGACGCGCGCGGTGCGCACGCCGCTGGCGGCGGCGGGGTCGAACAGCGCGCGCACCTTGGCCGCATCGCCCGCCGCCACCAGGTCGTGCAGCATGCGGCCGCGCGCGGCATCGGGGCCGCGCGGGTCGATGGCGTGCCAGCGTGCGTTGACGAACCCGATGCAGCCCGTCGCGTCGGTGCGGAAGATGATCTCCTGCACGCTGGTGACCAGCACGCTCAGCTCGCGCTCGCGGTGCGCGATGCGGGCCTGCGCGGCGTCGAGCATCATGCGGCTGCGCTCGCGGCCATGCAGGCTGCGCCAGGCCAGGCGCGTCATCACGGCGATGATGGCCAGGCCGACCGCGGTGAACAGGAAGACCCAGCGGATGGTGGCCCACCAGGCGGCCACGACCGCGTCGTAGGGACGCTCCAGGATCACCAGAAGCGGCAGGCCGTGGGCGGCGCGAAACGAGACGATCGCGCGTTCTCCGCCCAGGCCGGGGGCCATGAAGGTGGCGTGGTCGACGTCGGCGAAGCCGGCCTGCAGCACCCGGTGCTGCGACAGCGTCGCGCCGAAGGGCAGCGGCGTCGTGCGGGTGGCGGCCAGCAGGCGGCCGTCGTACGACACCAGCATCGCCATCGAACGCCTGTCCTCGCCGTCGAGCGCGGCCTGCTGGTAGGTCGCCAGCACGTCCGGGTTCACGAGGCCGACCAGCAGCAGCGGCGCGGCGGCGGCGGTGCCCACGCGGCGCACGAGCGGGATGAAGCCCAGGCCCGCGGGGCTGGGCGGCGAGGGCCGGTCCAGCGCGATGGCCGCCAGCCCGCGGCCGGCGACCGGCGCGCCGATGAGGTCGGCGCCGGCCCCGGGCGCGGCGCCCAGGCGCGCCAGGGCCACGTGCAGGCCGAGTTCGGTCTCGTTGGAGCTGGCCAGGACGCGGCCGTCCGGCCCGAGCAGGGCGATGCCGCGCAGCAGCGGCAGGCCGACCAGGCTCTGTGCCAGCGTCGCGTCCAGGCGCGCGCGCTCGGCGTCGCCGGCGGGCACGGCGAGGTCGTCGGCCAGCGTGGCCAGCGCGATCGACGCCGTCTCGAACGTGCGCGACGCGTTCTGCTCCATCAGGTGCACCCGCAGGTCGGCCTGGGCCTGGTCGGTGCGCAGCGTCAGGTCGAACTGGTACCAGGCCAGGCAGGCCGCCGCGACGACGACCGCGACCGCCAGCGCCGCGCCGGCCAGCGGCGCGATGCGGCTGGCCTTCGAGGCACCGGACGGGAAGGGCGTGCGCATCGCTCAGTGCACGACGATGGCCGACAGGCCGTGGCGGCGGGCGGCGCCGTCGAGGCGGCCGTCGCTCTTGATGCGCTGGACGAAGGACTGCACCTGCGCCGCCCATTCCTCGTCGGACTGCACGCTGGCGTAGCCGTACGGCAGCACGTGGAACGGCGCGGGCGGCGCGACGAGCGCGGCCCAGTCGGCGTTGTCCAGCAGGCGGCGGCTGTAGGGATAGTCGGTCATGAACACGTCGACGCGGCCCGACTCGAGCTCGCGCTCGCGGGTGGCGGGCGGGCGGATCGACACCATCTGGGCGTTCTTCAGCGTCGCCGCCATCACCGGCTCCATGAAGGTGCCGGCCTGCACCGCCACGCGCACGCCGGGCCGGTCGATGTCGCCCCAGTCGTGCACCACGGCATTGCTGCGGGTGGTCACGGCGTAGATGTCGCTGCGCAGGTACGGCTCGCTGAAGCGCAGCTGCGCCAGCCGCGGCGGCAGCATCGCCACGGCGAACATCGCGACGTCGCAGCGATCCTGGCGCACGTCGTCGATCAGCGTGACGAACGACGACTCGACGTACTGGACGCGCGCATGCAGGTCGCGCGCGAACTCGGCCGACAGGTCGATGTCGATGCCCTCCAGCTGGCCGGTGCGCGGATTGCGCCAGGTCACGCCGTAGTAGTCGGGCCAGATGCACACGCGCACGACGTGGGTCGCGGCGACGCGCGCGGCCACGCTGCCGGCGTGCGCGCCGCCGGCACCGGCCAGGGCCGCGCAGGCGGCCGCGGCGACGAGAAGAGGGCGCAGGAGGCGGAAGGTCACGTTGGTTCCTTGGCAGAAGGCGCCTCAGGCGAGCAGGTCCGCCAGCGTCGGTCGGTTGAGGTTGACCCGTTCGCGCAGGGCGACCATTTCCGCCTGGTGTTCCAGGAAGCAGTCGACGATGCGCGGGTCGAAGGCGCAGCCGCGCTGCTCGGCCAGCATCTGCAGGGCGACCGGGTCGGCGAAGGCGCGCCGGTAGACGCGGTCCATGGTCAGCGCATCGAAGAAGTCGACCACGCCCACGATGCGTCCGCACAGCGGGATCGCCTCGCCCGCCAGGCCGTGCGGGTAGCCCGTGCCGTCCCAGCGCTCGTGGTGCGTCAGCGCCACCTGCGAGGCCATCTGGAACAGCGGCACCCGCGACTCGCCGAGGATCTGCGCGCCCATGGCCGGATGCTGCTGCATCACGCGGCGTTCCTCGGCGTCCAGCGGCCCGGGCTTCTTGAGCACGCTGTCGGGGATGCCGATCTTGCCGATGTCGTGCATCGGCGCCGAGTCGCGCAGCAGGCGCGCGAACTCCGCGCTCTCGCCCAGGCGCAGCGCGAGCTGCTGGGCGAGGTAGGCCATGCGCACGATGTGGACGCCGGTGTCGTCGTCCTTGAATTCGGCGGCCAGCGACAGTCGCAGCAGCACCTCGTGGTGGGCGCGCGCCACCTCGCGCAGCGCCTCGTTGCGCTCCTGGTACATGCGACCCAGGTCGGCGAGGATGCACTGCATCTGCGCGGCCGACGCCGCGTCCGCGACGGCCGCGGCTTCCTGCGGGTGCGTGTTCACGATCCGACCTCCGCCGTCCTGCCGGCGCCGATGCAGGCGCGGATGGTGTCGAGCAGCTTGATCGGGCTGAACGGCTTGAGCACGTAGGCGTCGGCCCCGGCGGCCAGGCCGGCGGCGATGTCGGCGCTCTGGCCGCGCGCGCTCAGCAGGATGATGCGGGTGTCCGCGAAGCGCGGGTCGGCGCGCATGCGGCGGCAGGCCTCCAGGCCGTCGAACTCGCCGGGCATCATCACGTCCAGCAGCACCAGGTCGGGCCGCATCTCCGCGGCGAAGACCATCGCCGTCGGCGCGTCGGCCACTTCGTGGATCTCATGATTCTCGAATTCGAGCGTCATGCGGATCAACTTGCGGATGTCGGCCTGGTCTTCGACGACGAGCGAGATGCAGCTCATGAGCGGTTCCGTGTCATGGTGTGAATGGCGATCATTTTAAAATGATAAAAATGGTAGATGCAAATCCGATCGCGCGATTCGGCCGAAAAAGCGGCAGAATTGCGCATGGTTCTCGCATCTCGGCCTCCGTTGACCGCCGCCGCCCCCGCGGAAGGGCATTACTCGACGATCGAGGCCGCGGCCTTGCTGGGCATGGCCGTGCGCTCGGTGCAGCTGATGGTCGACCGCGGCGAGCTGGACGCCTGGAAGACGCCCGGCGGGCACCGCCGCATCTCGCGCGAGTCGGTGCACCGCTGGCAGCAGGCCCACGCCGGCGCGGGCGGGCCGGCGGGCAGCGCGGGGCCGGCGGTGGCGCCGCGCGTGCTGCTCATCGAGGACTCGGCGCATTTCCAGAACCTGGTCGCGCTGCTGGTGCGCCAGAGCTTCCCCGACGTCGAATTGCGGATCGCCGCCGACGGCATCGTCGGGCTGGCGATGGTGGGCCAGTGGCAGCCCGACGTGTTGATCGTCGACATCCTGCTGCCCGGCATCGACGGCGCCACGCTGATCACCAGCCTGCGCACGCACCCGCAGTTCAAGGGCCATCGGCTGATCGTCGTCACGTCCCTGGACGAAGCCGACCGCGCGCCCTACCAGTTCGCGCTGGCCGGCGTGCCGGTCGTGCACAAGCCGCGCCTCGTGGCCGAGTTGCCGGCGCTGCTGCGCGCCAGCCTGCCTGCGGGCCAGGACGCGGCGGGCTGAAGGGCGGCCCGCATGTCGCGCCGCGCACGCGTCCTGCTGCTGGAGGACGATCCCCAGATCCGGCGCTTCGTCTCGATGGTCTTCTCCCAGGTCGACGCCGACCTGGTCGAATGCGCGCGCATCGCCGAGGCCGTGCTGGCGCTGGAGGCCGCGCCGGTGGACGTGGCGATCTGCGACCTGATGCTGGCCGGCGAGTCGGGCTTCGACCTGATCGAGCGCATCGCCGCCACGCCGGCGTGGCGCGCCACGCGCGTGCTCGTCTTCAGCGCCGCGATCGACGCCGAGGATCGCCTGCGGATGCGCACGCTGGGGGTGTGGGGCCAGTTGCCCAAGCCGGTGGGGGTGGCCGAACTGGTGCGCACCGTGGCCGACGCGCTGGCGGCCGCGCCCGCGGCCGCCGTGTCCGAGCCCATCTCCGCCGCCGACGAGGACGCGGCGGTGGCCGGGTTCTTCGCGGGCGATCGCGCGCTGTTCGAGGCCTGGCGGGACGCAGCCCGCGCGCAGTTCCGGCTCGACATCGTGCAGGGCGACGCCGCCTGCGCCGGCGCCGACGCGCCGGCGCTGCGGCGCCTGGCGCACAGCCTCAAGACGGTCGTCGGCTCGCTGGGCGCGCCGGCGCTGGCTGCCAGGTTCGCCGAACTGGAGGCGTGCGCCAAGGCCGGCGACGGCCCCGACATGCGCCGGCGCTGGCAGGCGCTGCGCCCGCTGCTGCAAGGCCTCGCCGACGCGGGCTGAGGCGCCGCGGCCACGCCGCGCGGGCCGGGGTCACGCCGGCGCGACGACGTCGGCGGCCGTCGCCACGCTGCGACCCGCCAGCCAGGCATCGAGCGCCGCGACGGGCAGGGGGCGGCTGAGCAGGTAGCCCTGCAGCTCGTCGCAGCCGCGCGCCCGCAGCGAGTCGCGCTGCGCCTCGGTCTCCACGCCCTCGGCGATCACCTGCAGCCCGAGGCGGTGCGCCAGGCTGATGACGGTGTCGACGATCACCGAGCCGTCGGGCACCGCGCCCATCGCCCGCACGAAGGACTGGTCGATCTTGAGGAAGTCGAGCGGGAACTGCTGCAGGTAGCCCAGGTTCGAGTAGCCGGTGCCGAAGTCGTCCAGCGCCAGCCGCACTCCCAGCCGGCGGATGCGCGCCAGCAGGCGCGCGGTCTTCTCCGGCCGGTCCATCAGCATGCTCTCGGTGAGTTCCACCTCCAGGCAGGCGGCCGGAACGCCGTGGCGCTCCAGCGCCTGGGTCAGCACGATGTCGAGATCGCCGGCGGCGAACTGGCGCGCGGCGACGTTGACCGCGATGCGCGGCGCCGCCACGCCGGCGTCGCGCCAGGCACGCGCCTGGGCGCAGGCCTTGTCGATGACCCACGCGCCGATGTCCAGGATCAGGCTGCTCTGCTCGGCGATCGGGATGAACTGGCCGGGCGGCACCAGCTTGCCGGCGCGCTGCCAGCGCACCAGCGCTTCGACGCCGACCACGCGGCCGCTGCCGGCCTCCACCTTGGGCTGGTAGTGCAGCAGCAGCTCGTTGCGCGCCAGCGCCTGGCACAGCGCGCCCTCGATCTCCAGCCTGGCGATGGCGCCCGCGTTCAGGTCCTCGGTGTAGAAGCAGTACTGGTTGCGGCCCAGTTCCTTGGCGCGGTACATCGCGCTGTCGGCATCGCGCATCATCTCGATGGCGGTCATGGGCCGGTCGTCCGGCAGCACGCTGATGCCCAGGCTCGCGGTGACGTAGGCCGCGCGCCCGCACACCAGCGCAAAGGGCGCGGCCAGCGTGGCCAGGATGTCGCGCGCGACCACCGCCGCCTCGGAGACGTCGTGCAGGCCCTCGAGCAGCACCAGGAACTCGTCGCCGCCGAGGCGGCCGAGCCGGTCCGTCTCGCGCAGCCGCATCGTCAGCCGGTTGGCCACCGCCAGCAGCAGCTCGTCGCCGGCCGGATGGCCCAGGCTGTCGTTGACGGTCTTGAAGCCGTCGAGGTCGATGTAGAGCACGGCCACCTGGCCGCCCAGGCGCTGGCGCCGCGCGATGGCCTGCTCGACGCCCTCGCGGATCGACTGCCGGTTGGGCAGGTTGGTCAGCGGGTCGTACAGCGCCAGCTGCTGCAGGCGCGCCTCGCTGCGCTTGAGGTGGCTGATGTCGGTGGCCACCGAGACGTAGTTCATCACCCGGCCCTGCTCGTCGTGCACCGCGCTCAGCGACAGCAGCTGCGGAAAGACCTCGCCGTCGCTGCGCCGGTTCCAGACCTCGCCGTGCCAGTGGCCGGACTGGCGCAGCGTCTGCCACATCGCGCGGTAGAAGTCCGTGCCGTGGCGGCCGGACTGCAGGATCCTCGGCGTCCCGCCGACCACGGCCTCGGCGCTGTAGCCGGTGATGGTGGTGAAGGCGCGGTTGACGGTCAGGATGCGGCTGCTGGCGTCGGTGATCATGACGCCGTCGCGAGTGCTCTCGAAGGCCATCGCCCATTGGCGCAGGGTCGCCTGCTCGTGGCGGTTGTCGGTGACGTCACGGCCTACCGCGCAGATGCCGATGCAGTCGCCGTGGCGATCGTGCAGCGCGCTCTTGGTGAACGAGAACAGCCGTTCGCCCTTGGGCATGGTCAGCGCGACCTCGTCGGTCTGCGGCCGCCCGTCGGTCATCACCTCGAGATCCGAGCGCCGCATCGCCGCGGCCTGGTCTGCCGGGAACAGCGACTCGACCGCGCGGCCGATCAGCTGGTCCACAGGCAACTGCAGGGCGCGGCAGACCTGGCGATTGACGAAGATGAAGCGGCCGTTGCCGTCGCGCGCGTAGATGGCGTCGGTGGAGCTGTTGGCGATGTCGTCGAGCAGGTGGCGCACGCGCAGCTTCTCGTCGTGCTCGGCCTGGTGGGCGGCGGCGCTGCGCAGCGTGCGGCGCTGCACGAACACCGTCAGCGCGCCGCAGGCCGCGGCGAGCGCCAGGGCGTTGGCGACTGCGATGCGCAGCACGTTGCCCTTGAAGCCGGCGGCCAGCGTCGGCGCGGAGAGCTCGCCGGCGGAGGCGCGGCTGGCCAGCAGCACGACGGCGATGGCCGCGATCAGGAGCAGGAACAGGCTGCTCGCCGCGGCCAGCAGCGTCAGGGCGACCGAGGGCGGGGCCGCGCCGCGCGGGGCGTGCGCTCCGGGCGGGGGCGCCAGGCGCTGCAGCAGGCTCGTCGGGTCGTCGGGGGCGTCGTGCATGGCCGGGCCTCGGGGTGGAATGCCGGCAGGGGTGCACGGTGAGCCGTCAGGCACCGTTGCGCAGCGTCGGTTCGGTCCAGCGTAGTGCGCGCCGGGAAACGAAGCACCAATGCCGCGTGACGGCGGGTAACGGCGCGTGAACGGCGCGTGTCGGCGCCGCGTCAGGCCATGATCACCTGCAGGCTGTGCTCGTAGGCCGCCGTCAGCGCGTCCAGCGTCTGCAGCAGCACGTCGCTGGCGTGCACCAGCGCGCGCCGCCCGTCGGCGGACTCCGCGGTGCGCAGTCCGCCGAGCAGGCGCAACCACTCCTCGCGCACGTCGCCCAGCCGGGCGCGGATGGCCGCGGAACTCAGCGGCGCCAGTTCCAGCTCGCGCTGGGCGCGCTCGAACTCCTCGAGCGCCGCGTCGCGGCGCGCGGCGAACACCTGCACGTCGCCCTGCGGCCCCTGCAGGGCGGCCAGCAGGCTCTCCTTGGCCACGCGCTGCACGCGCATGCGCTGGCGACCGCACTGGTTGACGATGTGAAGCGCACGCCGGTCGGCTGCCACCTGCAGCGCGGCGGCCAGGGCCTCGGCGGCGGCCAGCAGGTCGTCGGCGCAGCGATCGATGCGCAGCAGCGCCGCGACGTCGATGCGCGGCGTCGCCAGCGCCCGCGCGAGCGCGTCCCAGCGCGCCGCCGCGCGCGCGCAGTCGTCCTGTGCGCTGGTGCCCGCGCACTGGCCCGCCAGCATCTCCAGGTTGTCGCGCACGCGCTGCGCCGACTGCCGCAGCGTGGCCTCCACGGCGCGCTCGTCGAACTTGAGCAGCCGCTGGGCGACCGTGCGCACCAGGCGCTGCGACAGCATGCGCAGCTGGCCCGCGCGGTTGATCGCGTCGGCCCAGCGCGCCGTCTCGAACACCGAGCGCGAGAGTTCGCCCACCCGCACGTTGACTGTCATCGCGGCGCTGCGCAGCAGGCGGAACGCCTCGTCCTCGCCGAGCTCGCGCGTGGACATCAGCACGCCCTTGGCGCGGTCCACCCACTTGCGCTCGTCCAGGTGCTCGCGGGTGGAGGCCAGCGACTGCCGCAGCGCCGCCTCGCGCAGCCAGCGCGCCCGCGCGGTGGCGCGCGCCGCGTCGAGCTCGGCGGCGCTGACATCGCCGGCGACCGCCTGCCAGTGATGGATGCCGAGTGCGACGACCCGCGCGGCGTCCTCGGCCGACAGCGCGCCGGGCGGTGTCAGCAGCAGCACCGCGCAGGGCGGCTCCGCATGCCAGCCGGCCAGCGCGGCCTCGAGCCCGGCGCTCAGGCCGGCCGCCCGACACAGCACCAGCGCGGGCGAGTTCGATATGGTGCATTGCACCAAGTTGTGGCCCTCGCAGGGCGTCAACGGGTGCGGATCGGTGCGGTCCAACGCGGCGCTCCAGTCGGCGAACGCGGTGCCGGCGAGATCGAGCAGCAGGGTGACGGGCATCGGTGGCGGGCAGTGATTTGGGAGGGTGGGAGTGGCGCCGGATGCGGGCGCGCGCACGGCTCCCGCAGCTTGCACGGTTCGTGCCGTCGATGTCTGGCATGGCGCTTGCATGAATGACGACATGCAGTGCAACGACGCACTGCCCTGGTGACTGCAACCGGCCCCCGTGGCCGACCCGCAGTGCGTGTCGCAGCCCGATGCGTCCTGCAAGCTTCCCTGGCGCCCCGCGCGTCGCGGTCACCGTGCCTCACGCCCTTGCGCCCGGCCTCGCCCGCGCGCCGGGCCGCCACTCCCCACTCGTCCAACGACACCGCAGGCACCTCCCGGCGCCGGCGCCGCCGTTGTCTCCTGCCATCCCCTTGCGGACACTGCCATGACCAGCTTCAGGAACTTTCTTCGCACCGGCCACGCACCGACCCTGTTCGCGGCGTTTCTCTATTTCGCCTTCTCGTGCTGCACGTGGGTGCTCAACGGCGCGATGGCGCCGTTCATCAGCGAGACCTTCCACCTGAGTCCGGCGCAGAAGGGCCTGATGCTGTCGGTGCCCATCGTCGCCGGCGCGCTGTTCCGCTTCCCGCTGGGCGTGTTGTCGCAGTACATCGGCCGCAAGCGCGCGACGCTGGTGGAGATGGGCCTGATCTCGCTGGCGATGCTGCTGGGCTTCTTCTTCGTGCAGAGCTTCGACGCGCTGCTGGCCATGGGCGTGCTGCTAGGGGTGGCCGGCGCCAGCTTCGGCGTGGCGATGTCGCTGGGCTCCGGCTCGTTCCCGCCGCAGCACAAGGGCCTGGCGATGGGCATCGTCGGCGCCGGCAACGTCGGCACCGCGGTGGCCGTGCTGATCGCGCCGCCGCTGGCGCAGTGGCTGGGCTGGCAGACGGTCTACGCGATCGCGGCGGTCGCGATGGCGATCCCGATGGCCGCGGTGATCTTCATGGCCCGCGAACCCGCGGACGTCGATCCGCACGCCGGCCTGCGCGCGCAGGTGGCCTGCCTGGTCGAGCGCGACGGCTGGGCGATCAGCCTGATCTACGCCGTCACCTTCGGCGGCTTCATCGGCTTCATCAGCTTCCTGCCCTCGTACTTCCACGATCAGTTCGGCGTCGCCAAGGTGCAGGCGGGCCAGCTCACGATGCTGGCGGCCTTCATGGGCGCGGCGAGGCGCATCGCCGGCGGCTGGCTGGCCGACCGCTTCGGCGGCGTCAACACGCTGACCGTCGTGCTGCTGTCGGTGGCCGTCGGACTGGCCTGCTGCGGCCTGGCCACCGGCTCGCTGGCGATCACCACCGCGCTGTTCATCGCCTGCTTCGCCGCGCTCGGCGCGGGCAACGGCGCGGTCTACCAGCTGGTGCCGCTGCGCTGGCCGCTGACCACCGCCGTCGCCGGTTCGATGATCGGCGAGCTCGGTGCCCTCGGCGGCGGCCTGGTGCCCAGCGTGATGGGCTCGACCAGGCAGTTCATGGGCAGCTATGCCTGGGGCTTCGCGTTCTTCGCCGGCTGCGCCGTCGTCGGCCTGCTGGTGCTGCGCGCGCTGCGCTCGAGCTGGACGAGCAGCTGGGTGGGCGCCGGCGGTCGCGCGCGCGGCGTCGCGCCCGCCGCGGCCGCGCCGTCGCATCGCCCGGCGCTGCCGCCCGGCCTGGCCGACGCGGCCTGAACGCCCGCCGCCCCCACCGACCGCAACGAAAGGCCCGCGATGAAGAAGATGAAGCTCGTGATGATCGGCAACGGCATGGCCGGCGTGCGCACGCTCGAGGAACTGCTCAAGCTCGCCCCCGACCTCTACGACATCACCGTGTTCGGCGCCGAGCCGCATCCGAACTACAACCGCATCCTGCTGTCGCCGGTGCTCGCGGGCGAGCAGACGATCCCCGAGATCGTGCTCAACCCCTTGAGCTGGTACGCGGAGCACGGCATCGCGCTGCACCTGGGCAAGACGGTCACGCAGGTCGACCGCGTGCGCCGCCTCGTGCGCGCGGCCGACGGTACCGAGGCGCCGTACGACCGGCTGCTGATCGCCACCGGCTCGACGCCGTTCATCCTGCCGGTGCCGGGCAAGGACCTGCAGGGCGTGATCGGGTACCGCGACATCGCGGACACCGAGGCGATGATCGATGCTGCGACGAAGTACCGCCATGCGGTGGTCATCGGCGGCGGCCTGCTGGGCCTGGAGGCCGCCAACGGCCTGATGCTGCGCGGCATGAAGGTGACCGTGGTGCACATCGCGCCGTGGTTGATGGAGCGCCAGCTCGACGACGTGGCCGGCGGCATGCTGCGCGCGTCGCTGGTGGCACGCGGCCTGGAGTTCCTGATGGGCGCTCAGACCGAATCGCTCGTGGGCGACGCCGACGAGGGTCGTGGTGGCCGCGTCAGGGCGGTGCGCTTCAAGGACGGCACCGAGATCGCGGCCGACCTCGTCGTGATGGCCGCCGGCATCCGCCCCAGCACCGCGCTGGCGGAGGCCGCGGGCCTGCTGTGCCAGCGCGGCATCGTCGTCAGCGACACGCTGCAGACGGTGACCGACGCCCGTGTCTACGCGGTGGGCGAATGCGCGGCGCACCGCGGCGTCGCCTACGGCCTGGTTGCGCCGCTGTTCGAGCAGGCCAAGGTCTGCGCGACGCACCTGGGCATGTTCGGCATCGGCCGCTACCTCGGCAGCCAGGTGTCGACCAAGCTGAAGGTGACCGGCATCGACCTGTTCTCGGCCGGCGACTTCATGGGCGGCGCCGGCTGCGACGAGATCGTGCTGTCCGATCCGCAGGGCGGCGTCTACAAGAAGCTGGTCATCAAGGACGACAAGCTGGTCGGCGCCTGCCTGTACGGCGACACCGTGGACGGCAGCTGGTACTTCAAGCTGCTGCGCGACGGCCGCTCGATCGGCGACATCCGCGACCGCCTGATGTTCGGCGAGTCCAGCCTGGGCGACGCCGGCCACCAGGGCCAGAACAAGGCCGCGGCCATGGGCGACGCCGACGAGGTGTGCGGCTGCAACGGCGTCAGCAAGGGCGCGATCTGCAAGGCGATCAAGGACCAGGGCCTGTTCACGCTCGACGACGTGCGCAAGCACACCAAGGCCAGCGCCTCGTGCGGCTCGTGCACCGGCCTGGTCGAGCAGATCCTGATGTTCACGGCGGGAGGAGACTACTCGGCCACCCCGAAGAAGAAGGCGATGTGCGGCTGCACTGACGCCTCGCACCAGGACGCGCGGGACGCGATCCGCAAGGACCACCTGCTGACGATCGCCGACGTCCGGCGCGCGCTCGCCTGGCGCACCCCCGACGGCTGCGCGTCGTGCCGCCCGGCGCTGAACTACTACCTGCTCAGCACCTGGCCCAAGGAGGCGCGCGACGATCCGCAGAGCCGCTACATCAACGAGCGCTCGCACGCCAACATCCAGAAGAACGGCACCTACTCGGTGATCCCGCGCATGTGGGGCGGCGAGACCAGCGCGGCCGAGCTGCGCCGCATCGCCGACGTCGTCGACAAGTACAAGATCCCCACGGTCAAGGTCACCGGCGGCCAGCGCATCGACCTGCTGGGCGTGAAGAAGGAGGACCTCGTCGACGTGTGGCGCGACATCGGCATGCCCTCGGGCCATGCGTACGCGAAGGCGCTGCGCACCGTCAAGACCTGCGTGGGCAGCGAATGGTGCCGCTTCGGCACGCAGGATTCCACGCGCATGGGCAAGGACCTGGAACGCGCCCTGTGGCGCATGCAGGCGCCGCACAAGGTCAAGCTGGCGGTCTCGGGCTGCCCGCGCAACTGCGCCGAGTCGGGCATCAAGGACGTCGGCGTGATCGGCGTCGACTCGGGATGGGAGCTCTATGTCGGCGGCAACGGCGGCATCAAGACCGAGGCCGGGCAGTTCTTCTGCAAGGTGAAGACGGAGCAGGAGGTGCTCGAGACCACCGGCGCCTTCCTGCAGCTGTACCGCGAGGAGGGCTGGTACCTGGAGCGCACCGTGCACTGGATCGCGCGCGTGGGCCTGGATGGCATCCGCCAGCGCATCCTGGACGACGCCGACAACCGGCGCGCGTTGTGGGCGCGCCTGCAGTTCGCGCTCGACGGCGAGCCCGACCCCTGGTTCGAGCACGACAAGGCGGCGGTCGACACCCGCCAGTTCATCCCGCTGATTCCGGCCTGAGAACGAGGAGATTCGCATGGACGACTGGACCTTCATCTGCCGCGTCGACGACATCCCCGTTCTGGGCGCGCGCCGCGTGCGCCGGCCCGTGGGCTCCGACGTCGCCGTCTTCCGCACCGCCGACGACCGCGTGTTCGCGCTGCTCGACCGCTGCCCGCACAAGGGCGGGCCGCTGAGCCAGGGCATCGTGTTCGGCGACCACGTCGCCTGCCCGCTGCACAACTGGGCCATCGGGTTGGCCGACGGGCAGGCGCGCGCCCCCGACATCGGCTGCGCGACGCGCTTCGAGGTGCGCGTCGATGGTGGGCAGGTGAGCCTGCGCAAGGGGGAACTGGCCACGCTGGCACTGGACGGCGGCGACGCGGCGGCGCAGGCGCTCGCCGCCGCGCGCCAGGTCATCGCGATCGCCAGCGCCTGACGGCCGCCGCGAGCGAGCACGCCCATGAGCCGACCGATGATCCCCCTGCACGACGCGACGCGGCGCGAGACGCGCTCGACCTGCCCGTACTGCGGCGTCGGCTGCGGCGTGGTGATCGCCACCGAGGGCACGACCATCGTCGACGTGCGCGGCGACCCGGACCATCCCGCCAATTTCGGGCGCCTGTGCACCAAGGGAAGCACGCTGCACCTGACCGCCGCGCCGCACGTGGCGGCGCAGACCCGGCTGCAGCATCCGCTGCGGCGCGACGCGCGCGGCCAGGCGCCGCGGCGCATCGGTTGGGACGACGCGCTCGACACCCTGGCCACGCGGCTGGCCGACACCGTCGAAGCCCACGGTCCCGATGCCGTCGGCCTGTATGTCTCGGGCCAGCTGCTGACCGAGGACTACTACGTGTTCAACAAGCTCGCCAAGGGGCTGCTGGGCACCAACAACATCGACACCAACTCGCGCCTGTGCATGTCCAGCGCGGTCTCGGGCTACAAGGCCACGCTGGGCGCCGATGCGCCGCCGGCCTGCTACGACGACCTGGCCGACGCCGACCTCGTGTTCATCACCGGCAGCAACCTCGCCTGGGCGCATCCCATCCTGTGCCGCCGCCTGGAGGACGCCAAGGCTGCGCGACCGGCGCAGAAGTGGATCGTCGTCGACCCGCGCCGCACCGAGACGGCGGCGATGGCCGACCTGCACCTGGCGCTGCTGCCGGGCAGCGACGTCGCGTTGGCCAACGGGCTGCTGCACCTGATGCTGTGGGAAGGCTTCGCCGACCACGCGTTCATCGCCGCCCACACCAGCGGCTTCGACGCCCTGCGCGACCGCGTGCGCGAGTGCACGCCGCGCGAGACCGCGCGCGCGACCGGCCTGCGCGAGGGCGACATCGTCACCGCCGCGTGCTGGTGGGGCACCTCGAAGGCGGTGCTGTCGCTGTACTGCCAGGGCCTGAACCAGAGCGCCCGGGGCACCGCCAACAACGCCGCCCTGATCAACCTGCACCTGGCCACCGGCCAGATCGGCCGCCCGGGCGCGGGACCGCTGTCGCTGACCGGCCAGCCCAACGCGATGGGCGGGCGCGAGGTGGGCGGCCTGGCCAACCTGCTGTCGGCCCACCGCGACCTGGCCAACCCGGCGCACCGCGCCGAAGTGGCGGCGCTGTGGGGCGTGGACGAGGTGCCCGCGCGGCCCGGCCGCACCGCCATCGAGATGTTCGAGGCCGCGGCGGACGGCGAGGTCCGACTGCTGTGGATAGCCTGCACCAACCCCGCGCAGTCGCTGCCCGACCAGGCGATGGTGCGGCGCGCGCTGGAACGCGCGGAGTTCGTCGTGCTGCAGGAGGCCTTCGCGACCACCGCCACCGCCGCCTACGCCGACCTGCTGCTGCCGGCGTCGACCTGGGGCGAGAAGAGCGGTACCGTGACCAACAGCGAGCGCCGCATCAGCCGGGTGCGCGCCGCGGTGCCGGCGCCCGGCGAGGCGCGCGACGACTGGCGCATCGCCGCCGCGGTCGCGCACCGCGTCGAGGCACGCCTGCGTCCGGGACGGCCCACCCTGTTCCCGTACGACGATGCCGAAGCGGTCTGGAACGAGCACCGCGAGACCACGCGCGGCCGCGACCTCGACATCACCGGCCTGTCGTACGCCCTCATCGAGCGCGACGGGCCCCAGCAGTGGCCGTGTCCGGAGGGCGCGGTCGCCGGCCGTGCGCGCCTGTACGGCGATGCCCGCTTCCCCACCGCCGACGGCCGCGCCCGCTTCTTCGATGCCGTGCCCGGCGGCCCGACCGAGCCGCGCGACGCGCGCTACCCGTTCTCGCTGGGCACCGGCCGCCTGCGCGACCAGTGGCACGGCATGAGCCGCACCGGCACGCTGGGCCGGCTGTTCGGCCACGTGGGACAGCCCTCGATCGACCTGTGCGCGCAGGACATGGCGCGCCTGGGCCTGGTCGACGGCGACCTGGTGCGGGTCGCCTCGCGCCGCGGCGAGCTGGTGCTGGCCGCGCGCGCCAGTGCCGCGCAGGCGCCGGCGCAGGCCTTCATCGCGATGCACTGGGGCGAGGAGGTGCTGACCGGGCGGGGCGAGGGCGTCGACGTGTTCACCGGCATCAACGGCCTGACGACGCCGGCCGCGTGCCCGCAATCGAAGCAGCCGGAGCTCAAGCACTGCGCCGTGCGCCTCGCGCCCGCGGCGCTGCCGTGGCGGCTGCGCGCGATGGCCTGGCTGCCGCAGGACGAGGCGCTGGCGCGGCGCGAGCGGCTGCGCCCGATGCTGGCCGGGTTCGGCTATGCCGCGTGCCTGCCCGTGGGCCGCGAGCCCGACGCGCAAGGCCGGCTGGGCCTGTGGCTGGACGCCGCCTGCGCGCAGGCGCCGGCCCCGGCGCTGCTGGACGCGGTGCGCGCCGAGCTCGGGCTCGAGGGCGGCGCGACGCTGGATTACCGCGACCAGCGCACCGGCCTGCAGCGCGCGCTGCGGGTGCGCCGCGACGCCGGCGGCGGCGAGTGCCTGCAGGGTTTCTGGGTCTGCGGCAGCGACGCGCGCGACGCCGACCTGGCCGCCTGGTGGCGCGCGTCGTTCCAGGACGAGGCGCCGCTGACGATGCCCGCGCGCCGGATGCTGGCGCCCGGCGCGCGCGCCGGCCAGGGCACCGCCGCCGTTCCGGCCAGCGCGCAGCTGTGCACCTGCTTCGATGTCAGCGTGGCCGCGGCCGAGGCGGCGCTGGCCGCGGCCGACGGCGACGCCGCGCGCCGCCTGGCCAGCACGCAGGCGCGGCTGCGCTGCGGCACCAACTGCGGTTCCTGCCTGCCGCAGTTGCGCCGCCTCGCGCAGGCCGCCACGCTGGCCTCGCCCGCGAGCACGGCGGCGTCATGACGCGACAAGCCCATCCTTTTCCCGCCGGAGTTCCCATGCCCCCAGTCACGTTCGTCGGTGCCGGCCCCGGTGCGGCCGATCTCATCACGCTGCGCGGCGCCCGCGCGCTCGCCGACGCCCGCGTGGTGCTGCACGACGCGCTGGTCGACCCCGCGCTGCGCGAGCTCGCGCCGCAGGCCGCCTGGATCGACGTCGGCAAGCGCGGCTTCTGCGACTCGACCGCGCAGGCGCGCATCGACGCGCTGCTGGTGCAGCACGGGCGCGCCGGCGGCGTGGTGCGGCTCAAGGGCGGCGACCCGGGCGTGTTCGGGCGGCTGGAGGAGGAGCTGGCGGCGCTGGCGGCGGCCGGCATCGCCTGCGAGGTCGTGCCCGGCGTGACGGCGGCGCTCGCGGCCGCTGCCGCGTTGCAACGGCCGCTGACACGGCGCGGCAGCGGTCGCAGCGTGTCGCTGTCGACGGCCATGACGCGTGCCGGCGAACTGGTGGCGGCGCGCAGCGCCGACACCGAGGTGTTCTACATGGCGGGCCGCCAGCTGGCCGCGCTGTCGCGCCAGCTGCTGGCCGCGGGCTGGCCGGCGGCCACGCCGGTGGCGGTGGTCTCGCGCGCGGGCTGGCCCGACCAGTGCAGCAGCGACCATCGGGTGGACACGCTGGCAGGCGCCTGCGTGCTGCATGCGGGCCGGCCCACGGTCGTCCTGGTGGGCGTCGGCGCCGCCGCGGTCGACGCGGCGCCGGCCGGTCGCTCGCGAGATGCCGTCGCGCCGGGCCGTGCCGCGTTCATCGCCTGCCTGTAGGCGTTCAGGCCGAGCGCGGCGCCAGCACCTCGCAGGCATGGCGCGCCAGCATGATCTCCTCGTCGGTGGGGATCACGTGCACCGACACCCGGCTGCCCGCGCCGTCGATGCGCTGCGCGTGCGTGCGGTTGGCCGTGTCGTCGATCTCCACGCCCAGCCACGCCGCCGCCGCGCAGACCCGCGTGCGCACCGCCGCGCTGTGCTCGCCGATGCCGGCCGTGAACACCAGGCCGTCGAGTCCGCCGAGGGCCGCCGCCAGCGCGCCGAGCTCGGTCGAGATGCGGTGGACGAACAGCGCGATTGCGGCCTCGGCCGCGGGCGTGGCCGCGGCCTCCAGCGTGCGCATGTCGGCCGACAGGCCGGACACGCCCAGCAGCCCGGACTCCTGGTAGAGCAGGCGCTGCACCTCGCCCAGGCTCATGCCCAGCGTCGCCTGCAGGTACAGCACGACGCCGGGGTCGAGGCTGCCGCAGCGCGTGCCCATCATCAGGCCGTCGAGCGCGGTGAAGCCCATGGTGGTCGCCACGCTGCGGCGCTCGCGCAGCCCGCACAGGCTGGCGCCGTTGCCCAGGTGGGCGACAACGATGCGGCCGTCGGCCTGGGCGCCCAGGCGGGCCGGGAGCGTGCCGGCGATGTATTCGTAGGACAGGCCGTGGAAGCCGTAGCGCCGCACGCCGGCGTCGCGCAGCCGCGCCGGCAGCGCGTAGGTGTGCGCCAGCCAGGGCAGCGTCGCATGGAAGGCGGTGTCGAAGCTGGCGACCTGCGGCAGCGCCGGGTGCAGGCGGGCGATGGCGCGGATCGCCGCCAGGTTGTGCGGCTGGTGCAGCGGCGCCAGCGGGCTCAGCGCGTCGAGCTCGCGCAGCACCGCGTCGTCGACGCGCACCGGCACGACGAAGCGCTCGCCGCCGTGCACCACGCGATGGCCCACCGCCACCACGCTGCGCCCCGGCAGCTGCCGGGCCAGCCACTCGAACAGCAGGCCCAGCGCGCGATCCTCGCCCTGCGGCGTGCCGCCGGTGTCGGCCAGGCCGTCGGCGTGCAGCGCGGCGCCGGCGGCGTCCCACGCGAGCAGCTTCGCGTCGGCGCCGCTGCCGTCGATCTCGCCGTGCAGCAGGCGGCCCGACAGCGCGAGCGAGGCGGCGTCGCACGCGTACGCGGCGAACTTGATGCTGGACGAGCCCGCGTTGAGGACGACGATCGCGCCGTTCAACTGGCCACCTCGGCGGCGGCGCGGCGCCGGAAGTCGTGCCACAGCAGCGCGATCGCGCACGAGGCGATGCGCGAGTGCGCGGTGTCGGCGCGGCTGGTCAGGACGATGGGCACGCTGGCGCCGATCACGATGCCGGCGGCCTGCGCGTCGCCCAGGTATTCCAGCTGCTTGGCCAGCATGTTGCCGGACTCGAGGTCGGGCACCACCAGGATGTCGGCGTCGCCGGCCACCTCGGAGCGGATGCCCTTGGTCCTCGCGGCGGCGGGCGACACGGCGTTGTCGAACGCCAGCGGCCCGTCCACCAGCGCGCCGGTGATCTGGCCGCGGTCGGCCATCTTGGCCAGCGCGGCCGCGTCCATCGCCGAGCGCATCTTGGGCGTCACCGTCTCCACCGCCGACAGGATGGCCACCTTCGGGCACGGCGTGCCCAGCGCATGCGCCAGGTCGATCGCGTTCTGCACGATGTCGACCTTGGCGTAGATGTCGGGCGCGACGTTGATCGCCGCGTCGGTGATCAGCAGCGGCTTGGCGTAGCGCGGCACGTCCAGCACGAACACGTGGCTGATGCGCCGCCCGGTGCGCAGGCCGCGCTCGCCGTTGACCACCTCGGCCAGCAGCTCGTCGGTGTGCAGGCTGCCCTTCATCAGCGCCTCGACCTGGCCGGCGCGCGCCAGCGCCACCGCCTGCGCCGCGGCGGCATGGCTGTGCGGCGCGTCGACGATCTCCAGGCCCGCGATGTCGATCGCGTTGTCGGCCGCGATGCGGCGGATGCGCTCGGACGGGCCGACCAGCACGGCCTGGATCAGCCCGAGGCGCGCGGCGTCGACCGCGCCGGCGAGCGCATCGGCGCTGCACGGATGGACCACGCCCATGCGGATCGGTGGCCGGTGCGCGGCCGCGGCCAGCAACTGCGCGTAGCGCAGGTTGCGGTCGGCCATCAGCGGCTCGGCCAGCTCGGTGCGCCGGATCTGCAGCTTCTCCGGCGGTGCCGTCACGCCGGCCTCGCCGTCGATCACGGTGTCGCCGTGCTGGTCGATGCAGGTCGTCGCCAGCACGAGGTGATGCGTGGCGGGGTCGATCGAGCGCACCGTCACGGTCACGGTCACGGTGTCGCCCACGCGCACCGGCTTGAGGAAGCGCAGCGACTGCGACAGGTAGACCGTGCCCGGCCCCGGAAAGCGCGTGCCCAGCACCGTGGAGATCATCGACGCGCCCAGCATGCCGTGCGCGATGATGCCGTGCAGCACGCTGTTGTTGGCGTAGAGCGCGTCCACGTGGGCCGGATTGACATCGCCCGAGACGGCGGCGAACAGCTGGATGTCGCGCTCGGTGACGCGCCGCACCAGGCTCGCGCCGTCGCCGACGCGGATCTCGGCGAACGGGTGGTTCTCCAGCATGTCGTCGGCCGCGGCCGGGGGGGCGAGGGAGTCGGTCATCGTGGCGGGAGTATCGCTGCCGGCCCTGTTCAGGCCTCGAGGACGTACTGGCCGGGGGCATCGGCCAGGGCCGGCGCGCGCCGGCCGCGCGCCGGGGCAGGGCCCAGCGGCGGCGGCGCGACGCGCCCGCCGCCGTGGCGCGCCAGCCAGTCCGCCCAGGCCGGCCACCACGAGCCGTCGTGCGCGTGCGCGGTCGCCGCCCAGGTGTCGGGGTCGACGTAGCGATGCCCCGCGGCCCGCGTGGCCAGCTGGAAGCCGCGCGGCGCGCCGGGGCCCGGCGGGTTGACGACGCCCACGTTGTGGCCGCCGCTGGTCAGGCAGAACGTGATCTCGGTGTCGGTCAGCAGGTGGATCTTGTAGACCGAGCGCCAGGGCGAGACGGTGTCGCGCTGCGTGCCGAGCACGAACATCGGCAGCCGGATGTCGGATAGCGCCACCGGCCGGCCGTCGACCCGGTAGCGGCCCTCGGCCAGGTCGTTGTGCAGGTACATGCTGCGCAGGTACTCGTGGTGCTGGCGGAAGGGCATGCGCGTGGCGTCCGCGTTCCAGGCGATCAGGTCGCTGACCGGCTGGCTGCGGCCCATCAGGTACTCGTGCTCCAGGCGCGACCACACCAGGTCGCGCGAGTTGAGCATCGCGAACGCGCCGGCCATCTGCTTGCCGTCGAGGTAGCCCTTCTCCGCCATCATGTCGTCCAGCCACGCGAGCTGGCTCTCGTCGATGAACAGCCCGAGCTGGCCGGGCTCGCGGAAGTCGGTCTCCGAGGCCAGCAGCGTCAGCGAGGCCAGGCGGTCGTCGCCGTCGCGCGCGAGTGCAGCCGCCGCGATCGACAGCAGCGTGCCGCCCAGGCAGTAGCCCACGCCCTGCACGCGGCGCCGCGGCACGATGTCGGTCACGGCGTCCAGCGCGGCCAGCGCGCCCAGGCGCAGGTAGTCGTCCATGCCGAGGTCGCGATCGTCGGCGCCGGGGTTCTTCCACGACACGATGAACACGGTGTGGCCGCGTTCGACGAGGTAGCGCACCATCGAGTTGGCCGGCGACAGGTCAAGGATGTAGTACTTCATGATCCACGACGGCACGATCAGCACCGGCTGCGCGTGCACCGTCGGCGTGGCCGGGCCGTACTGGATCAGCTCGATCAGGCGGTTGCGGAACACCACCTTGCCGGGCGTGACCGCGACCTCGTGCCCGGGGCGGAACTGCTGCGTGGCTGCCGGCGGCCGGCCGCCCAGCAGGCGCGCGGCGTCCTCGACGCGGTTGCGCCAGCCGTCGACCAGGTTGGCGCCCGCCGTGCGCGCGGTCTCGTCCAGCACCTCGGGGTTGGTCAGGAGGTAGTTCGACGGCGACAGCGTGTCGAGCCACTGGCGGGTGAAGAACGTGGCCACCTGCTCGTGGTGCGCGCTGACGCCCTCGACGCCGGTGGTCGCGCCGTGCCACCACTGCTGGTTGAGCAGGAAGGCCTGGTAGACCAGGTTGAACGGCCAGCGCTGCCAGCCCGGCGCGTCGAAGCGGTGATCCTGGCGCAGCGGCTCGATGCAGTGCGCGCCGGCGCCGACGGGCCCCAGCACGGCCTGCAGCCCCAGGCGCAGCGCCTGCCGCCGCGCCGTCGCGCCCAGCTCCAGCAGCTTGCCCGGCGACATCGCCAGGTGCACCAGCCAGTCGGCGTAGGCGCTGGCCAGCGAGGCCGGCGAGATGCCTTGCGTCAGGTGCGCGAACTGCGCGTGCAGCGCGCGGTCGAACGTCTGCGCCAGCGTGGGCGCGTGGGGGGCGACGTGCGACTCGGCCGCCAGGGCGGCGGGCCGGGAACGCCGGGCGCGGGCGGGCGCGGGAAGGCCGCGGGAGGCTGTCGTCATGATGGAGGGCGAGGCAGGCGACCCGCCCGCGCGCGCCGGACGCGGCGCAACCAGGGGCAGGACCTTGGCTTGTGGCATGGCGGCAGGGTAGGCGGGCGGACTCGCGCAGGCGTTGCGGTGGATCAAGCGGCCCCCATCGTCGCAGGCAGGCGACGATCGCGCCGGCGCTTGACGCGCCTCAACCCGGCGACCGGTGGCGGCCCTATCGTCGTCCGGATCGATACCCCTCCCTTCAACCAGGCCAGGAACCATGTCCACCTCCGCACCCGCCGCGGCCGCGCCCGCCACCCCCGCCCCGGCCCGCGTCGCCCTCGTCACCGGGGGCACGATCGGCATCGGCGCCGCGATCTCCACCGCCCTGCAGGCCGCGGGCTACCGCGTCGCGGTCGTCGGCGTCCACCCCGAGGACACGGACGCCTTCAGCACCCGCACCGGCATCCCCGGCTTCAACTGGAACGTGGCCGATTTCGACGCCTGCCACGCCGGCGTCGCCCAGGTCGAGGCCCTGCTCGGGCCGGTCGACGTGCTGGTCAACAACGCCGGCATCACCCGCGACGCGATGCTGCACAAGATGACGGCCGAACAGTGGCGCCTGGTGATCGACGTGGACCTGGGCGGCTGCTTCAACATGACGCGCGCGGTCATCGAGGGCATGCGCGAGCGCCGCTTCGGCCGCATCGTCAACGTGAGTTCCGTCAACGGGCAGTCGGGCCAGGCCGGCCAGGCCAACTACGCGGCGGCGAAGGCCGGGATGATCGGGCTGACCAAGTCGGTGGCGCTCGAAGGCGCGTCGCGCAACATCACCGCCAACGTCATCGCCCCCGGCTACACCGACACCGCGATGGTGAGCGCGGTGCGCCCCGACGTGCTCGAGCAGGTGCTCAAGGCGGTGCCGGTCGGCCGGCTGGCCACGGCCGCCGAGATCGCCCGCTGCGCCGTCTTCCTGGCCGCCGACGAGGCCGCCTTCATCACCGGTGCGACGCTGTCGGTCAACGGCGGCAAGTACATGGCCTGAGCAGGCCGACGACGGGCCCGGCAGGCCCGCTCGCCACGACCCGGCGCACCGGGTCCGTTCTCCGCTTCCGGCGCGTGCCGGCCGGCTACGCGCCGCCGGGCACGGGCAGGGGTGTCGCCCCGAGGCCCGGCGAGTAGAACACCAGCACGATGATCACCGCCACGACGACCACCAGCGCGGCCGGTCGCAGGCGGGCAGCCAGGCCGTGGCGGAAGAACTCGGACATGGGCATCCCCCCGGGAAGTGGGTCGGCGGCGGGCGCGGGCGTGCCTAGGTGCGGGCGCGGGTGGCGCTGGCCTGCTCGAAGGCACGCTGGCAATCGGCGCAGCGCTCGGCCGCGGGCTGGGCCAGCAGGCGCGGCCAGGGGATCGGCTCCTCGCAGTCGATGCAGTCGCCGTAGCGTTCCTCGTCGAGCCGCTTGAGCGCCTCCTCGCAGCGCGCCAGCTCGATGCGCATGCGTTCCTGCGACGCGTCGGAGACGTCGGACTGCTGCTCGACCGCCGCCTCGTCCTTGCGGTCGGTGACCTCCGTCGACGCGACGTCCGTCAGGAGCTGCGAGCGTGCGAGCTGCAACGCGTGCAGGTCCGCCTGCAACTCGGTGCGCTGGAAGGTGAGCAGGCCGCGCAGGGTGGTCAGGTGAGCCTGGGTATCGACGTTCATGGGTGTCTCCGCTTGGAATGGTGGCGCGCGAGCGCGCACGGTTCAATGGTGGCCCAGCGCGCGCGGCCGGAGTTGACCGGGATCAACCGCCGGATCAGGGCAGCAGCACGGCCGCGCCGACCACTCGGCCCGCGCGCAGGTCGTCCAGCGCCTCGTTGGCGCGCGCCAGGGGATAGGCGCTCGCCTGCACGAACAGGGGCGTGCGTGCGGCCACCGCGAGGAATTCGCGGGCGTCGTCGCGCGTGAGGTTGGCCACCGACACGAGCTCGCGCTCCTCCCACAGCAGTTCGTACGGCATCGCGGGCAGGGGCGTCATGTAGATGCCGCCGCAGACCACGCGGCCGCCCTTGCGCACCGCCTTCAGGGCCAGCGGCACGAGCTCGCCGACCGGCGCGAAGATGATGGCGGCGTCCAGCAGCTGGGGCGGCGCGCTGTCGCTCGCGCCGGCCCAGGTCGCGCCGAGCGCGCGCGCGAACGCCTGCGCCTCGTGGTCGCCCGGCCGCGTGAACGCGCTCACCTGGATGCCCTGGCGCACGGCGACCTGCGCGATCAGGTGCGCGGCGGCGCCGAAGCCGTACAGGCCCAGCTGGCGGATGCCGGCACCCGCGAGCTTGAGCGAGCGCCAGCCGATCAGCCCGGCGCACATCAGCGGCGCGAGGTGGACGGGATCGAGCGTGCCTGCCTGCGGGCCGCCGGGCGTGGCCGCGCGCGGCAGCTCGGGCAAGGCCAGGCAGAACGCGGCCTCGGCGATGGCGTGCGTGGCGAAGCCGCCGTCGCGCGTGTAGCCGGTGAAGCGGGGTGCGTCGCACAGGTTCTCGCGCCCGGCCGTGCAGTACGGGCAATGGCCGCAGACATGGCCCAGCCAGGGCACGCCGACCCGCTGGCCGGGACTCAGGCCGAGCACGCCGGGGCCCAGCGCGTCGACCTCGGCGACGATCTCGTGGCCGGGCACCAGCGGCAGCTGCGGATGGCGCAGTTCGCCGTCCACCACGTGCAGATCGGTGCGGCACACGGCGCAGGCCAGGATGCGCAGCCGCACCTCGCCGAGGCCGGGCTGCGGCAGCGGCCGCTCGCGCAGCACCAGGGGGGTGCCGGGTCGTTCCAGCACCATCGCTCGCACGTCGGCTCCCGGCTTCAATGCGACATCAGGACGGGCACGGTCGCGCTCGCCAGGATCGTGCGGGTGACGCCGCCGAGCACGCGCTCGGCCAGGCGCGAGTGGCCCCAGGCGCCCATCACGAGCAGGTCGACGTCGAGCGCGGCCGCGCGGGCCAGCAGGGCCGCGCCGACGTCGAGGCCGGTCGGCTCGAGCCAGGTCTGGGCCCGCACGCCGTGCCGGGCCAGCCATTCGCGCGCCAGTTCCAGCTCCGCGGGCTCGACGCCGCGCTCGATGTCCACCGGCGTATCGCAGCGCACCAGGTGCACCTTGCTGGCCCGCCGCAGCAGCGGCAGCGCGCCGACCGCCGCGCGCGCCGCGCCGGCGGAGCCGTCCCAGGCCAGCAGCAGGCGGGTGTCGGCGGCGGGCAGGGCGCCGCCGTGCGGCACGACCAGCGTGGGCGCCACGCCGTGCAGCAGCACCTGGTCGAGCTGTTCGCGGGCGCGCGCCGCCTCCGGCCAGGCCGGGTCGGGTTGCGCCACCAGCAGCAGGTCGCTGCAATGGCTGCGCCGCACCAGGGCCTCGACGTCGTCGCGGTCGTCCACCACCGCCTCGAAGGATTTCAGGTTCAGCGTCTCGGCGCGCTCGCGGAAATGGCGGGCCCGCAGCAACGCGGCGGCATGGCAGGCCTCGACGGCCTCGCCCAGCCGCTGCGTGCCGGCGAAGCCGGTGGCCACGCTCATGCCGAACAGGCTGCGGTCGGCGGCCGCGACGCCGACCAGGTGGCTTTCGAAACGGCGCGCGAGCCGCGCGGCGTGGTCGATGCGCTCGTCCATCCGCGGGTGGGCATCGACGTGGAGCAGGACGGTCGGGTAGGTCATCGTCGCCTCCGGGGGATCGCTGGGAAGGACCCGATTCTGGGCGCCGCCTCGCGCCCCGGGTTGCGGCAGCGCAAGAAACCGCGCGCGGCCGCGGCTCAGGCCGACGGCGCGTTCGCGTTGACGAGCAGCACCGGCACCGGCGCGTGGCGCACCACCAGCTCGGCGTCGCTGCCCAGCGTCAGCCGCTTCAGGCCGCGCCGCCCGTGCGTGCCCATCACGACGAGGTCGCAACGCGACTGGGCCACCTGCTCGATGATCGCCTCCCAGGCCGCGCTAGTGCGGGCCTCGACGACCACGGTCTCGCAGGCCACGCCGGCCGCAGCGGCCTCCTGCGAGGCCTTGGCGACCATGTCCTTGCCGGCCTTGACCAGCAGCTCGAGCAGGTCGTTGTAGTAGGCCATCGACATGCCGTCCATCGCGATGGACGCCTCGCGGGCGACGTTGAGCAGCACCAGCGTCGCCTGCGTCGCGCCGGCGATGGCGATGGCCTCGCGCAGGCCGCGCGCGGCGGTCTCGCTGCCGTCGATGGGAACCAGGATGCGCTTGTACATGGCGTGCTCCGCGTGCTGCCGCGAGCCCGGGGCGGGCGCGGCGTGGATGAATGCCTTCATTGTCGGCAGCGGGGCCCGGCGGGACTTGCGGTTCGTCAAGCGCCGCCGCGACGCGGCACGCGCTTGACCTGCATCAACGGGCCCGGCGTGCGCTCGCCCAGACTGGCGCCAAGGCTGCATTCCGCAGCGCGAGGAGCACGGCAATGTTCGAGAGAATCCTGGTGCCGGTCGACGGCAGCGCCACGTCGAGGCGGGGCCTCGACGAAGCCATCGCGATGGCCAGGCTGACGGGCGCGCGCATCCGCCTGTTCCACGCGTTCGATCCGCCGCTGCTGGCGGCCGGCGGCGAGGCGGCGCTGATGCGCGGCGAGGACATCTTCGAGATCGCGCGGGGCGTCGGCCGGCAGGTGCTCGCCGAGGCCGCGGCGCGCGTGAAGGCGGCCGGCGTCGCGGTCGACAAGCAGCTCCAGGAGCCGGGCAGCCAGCGCCTGTGCGAGCAGGTCGCGGAGGCCGCCACCGCCTGGAAGGCGTCGCTGATCGTGGTGGGCAGCCACGGCCGGCGCGGCCTGAGTCGCATGGTGCTGGGCAGCGACGCCGAGCAGATCCTGCGCACCGCGCCCGTGCCGGTGCTGCTGGTGCGCGACAGCGGCGCCTGAGCGCGGCCGCCATGGCCGCGCAGCGGACGTCCGCGGACGCGTTGGCCGACGCCCTGGCGGCGCGCAGCGGCGCGCCGGTCGAGCGCATCGAGACCCGCATCTCGTGGATCTTCCTGACCGGCCGGCTCGCGTTCAAGCTGAAGAAGCCGGTGCGCCTGGGCTTCCTCGACTTCACCGGCGTCGCCGCCCGCCGCGCCGCGTGCGAGGCGGAGCTGCGCCTGAACCGGCGCTTCTCCGACACGATCTACCGCCGCGTGATCGCGGTGCGCGGCACGCCGCTCGCGCCGCGCATCGGTGGCGCCGGCGCGCCCATCGACTGGCTCGTGTGCATGCGGCGCTTCCCGCGCGGCGCGCTGCTGTCCGAACGCATCGAGGCGGGGTCGCTGACGGGCGAGTGCGTCGAACGCGTCGCGCGCTGCATCGCCGCCTTCCACGCCCGCGCGAGCGTGGCCGGGCCGGCGACCCCGTTCGGCGCGCCCGGGCAGCCGCTGCAGGCCGCGCACGCCGTGCTCGCGGCCCTGGACGCGGAAGACGCGCGGGTGGCCGCGCTGCGCGCCTGGATCGAGGCGCAGGGCGTGGCGCTGGCCGACACCTGGCGGGCGCGGCGGCAGGCCGGCTTCGTGCGCGATTGCCACGGCGACCTGCACGCCGCCAACGTGGCCTGCCTCGGCGATCGGGTCGTGCCCTTCGACTGCCTGGAGTTCGACCCGGCGCTGCGCTGGACCGACGTGATGGGCGACGTCGGCTTCCTGGCGATGGACCTGGCCGCCCGCGACCGGCCCGACCTGGCCTTCCGCTTCCTCGACGCCTGGCTCGCCGCGACCGGCGACTTCGATGGCGTGGGCGTGCTGCGCTTCCAGCTGGTCTACCGCGCGCTGGTGCGGGCGATGGCCGAGGCCGGCGACGCGCCGGCCGCGGCCAGCGGCTACCTCGACGGCGCGCTGGCCTGGAGCGCCGGCGCCGCGCCGCGGCTGCTGATCGCGCACGGCTTGTCGGGCAGCGGCAAGTCCAGCGTCGCGCTGCAGTTGCTGCAGCACGCGGGGGCGATCCGCCTGCGCTCCGACGTCGAGCGCAAGCGCCTGTTCGGCCTGGAACCGCTCGCCCGCGCGACGCCGGACCGGGTCGACCTGTACTCGGCCGACGCCAGCCGGCGCGTGCACGAGCGCCTGCTGGCTGGCGCCCGCGCCGTCCTGCGCGGCGGCTTCCCGGCCATCGTCGACGCGACCTTCCTGCGCGCGGCCGACCGCGCCGCGTTCCGCCAGCTGGCGCGGGAAGAGGGCGTCGCGTTCGCGATCCTCGATTGCCGCGCGGACGCGGCCACGCTGCGCGAACGGATCGTGGCCCGGCAGGAACGCGGCGCCGACCCGTCCGACGCGACCCTGGCGGTGCTGGCGCAGCAGCGCGCCACCGACGAGCCGCTGGACCCGGCCGAGCGCGCCTGCGCCATCGAGGTGGACACCGGCGCCGCGCCGGACGTGGCCGAGATCGTGCGCCGCTGGCGGGCGCTGCCGCCCGCGTGAGGCTCAGCCCAGCCCGAGCCGCTTCGCCTGCGCCGCGAGGTCGGCGCGGAAGTCGGGATGGGCGATCGCGATCAGCGCGGCGGCGCGCTGCTTGGCCGACTTGCCGCGCAGCTGCGCCACGCCGTGCTCGGTGACGACGTAGTTGATGTCGTTCTTGCTGGTGGTCACGTGCGTGCCCGGAGTCAGCGTCGGCACGATGCGCGAGACGGTGCCGCCCACCGCGGTCGACGGCAGCACGATGATGGCCTTGCCGTCGCGCGAGCGGTTGGCCGCGCGCACGAAGTCGGCCTGGCCGCCGGTGCCCGAGTAGGGCGCGCTGCCCAGGCTCTCGGAGCCGCACTGGCCCAGCAGGTCGACCTGCAGCGTCGCGTTGATGGCGATCAGCTTGTCGTTTCGCGCCGCCAGCGCCGGCTCGTTCGTGAAGTCCACCGGGTGCATCTCGAGCGCCGGGTTGCGATCCATGAACTTGTGCAGGCGCGCCGAGCCGAGTGCGAAGGTGGCCACGGACTTGCCCGGCAACCACGTCTTGCGCCGGTTGGTCACGACGCCGGCGTCGATCAGGCTCAGGATGCCGTCGCCCAGCATCTCGGTGTGCACCCCCAGGTCGCGCTTGCCCGTGAGCTGCATCACCACCGCATCGGGGATCCCGCCGTAGCCGATCTGCAGCGTGGAGCCGTCCTCGATCATCTCGGCGACGTAGTGCGCGATCGCCTCCTGCACCGGGCCGATCGTCGGCAGGCCGACCTCGAGGACGGGATCCTCGCTCTCGACCAGCGCCGCCACCTGCGAGAGGTGCACGTGGCAGTTGCCGTAGGCGAACGGCACATGGGGGTTGACCTCCAGGACGACGGCGCGTGCCTTGGCGATGGCCGCCATGGTGTAGTCCGCGCCCAGGCTGATCGAGAAGTACCCGTGCGCGTCCATGGGCGAGGCCATGCTGAAGACGACGTCGGCCGGCAGCTGGCCGCGCTCGATCAGCGCCGGGATCTCCGAGAAGTAGTTCGGCGTGAAGTCGATCCAGCCTTGCTGGCCGCCGGCGCGCGTGGCACCGCCGTAGAACAGCGCCACGTGGCGCACGTGCTGCGTGGTCTCGCGGTCGATGTAGCCGTACTTGCGCATCGCCAGGATCTGCGCGACGGTGACGTCGTGCCACTCGCGGCGGCGCTCGGACAGCGCGCCCAGCAGGGCCGGCGGCTCGCCGACGCCCGTCGGGACCACGATGTGGTCGCCGTCGCGCAGGCAGTCCAGCGCCTCCAGGGCGGTGCGGCGCCTGCTTCGATAGAGCTCGGGCAGCGACATCGACGCCTCAGGCCAGGCGTTCGAGTTCGTCGAAGCGCTTCCTGGCCAGGGCCACCAGCTGGTTGTCCGTCGGGTGGTCGACCACCTCGTAGGCGGCGATGCGCGGCGCCACCTGCGGGCGGTGCTTCTCGACGTAGTGGCGGAAATCGGCCAAGCCGGTATGGCCGCCGGCGAGCAGCACCTTGGCGAAGCCTTCGACCTGGTCGCACACCGAGCCGAAGAACTCGTGCTCGGAGCGCACCGCGCTGCCGTGCTGGTGGGTGTCGTGGTGGTGCTGGGCGACCTTGGCGACCTGCGTCGAGGCGGCGTCGAACTCGATGACCTTGGCGGACTCGTGGCTCAGGTGGATGACGGCGTGGAGCGATTTCATGGGGGCCTTTGTTGGTTTGTCCTGCGCGCGCGGCAAGCGAGCCGCCCGCTGTCTTCCTGCAGTCTCGCGGCGCCGTGGCGGCCTCACGTTGATATCGATCAAACGCCGTCCCGGGCACGCCGGGCCCGCGCCGCGGGTGGCGCGTCCGCGCGACGCGGGCCCGGCGCGGGCGCGACCCGTCGCGCCCGCGCCGCCTGCGGTCGGCGCTCACTGGATGTTGAGCAGCCGGCTCGAGGCACCGGCCCGCTTGGGCAGCGTCAGGCGCAGGACACCATCCTCCAGCTTGGCGACGGCGGCCTTGTCGTCGACCTCCTGGCCCAGCGTGAACACGCGGCTGATGCTGCCGCGGTACGTTTCCTTGAGCAGGGCGCGCCCCTTGTCGGCGTGCCTGTCCTCGAAGTCCTTCTTGATGTCGGCGCTGATCGACACGTGGCGGCCGTCGATGACGACGCGGATGTCGTCCCTGCGGGCGCCCGGGATCTCGGCACTGACGTGGTACTCCTTGTCGTTCTCGCTGACGTCGAGGCGGATGCTGGCGGGCAGGCCGCTGTCGAGCGGGAACTGGCGCTGCATGCGGCGGAAGACCTCGGGCAGGAACTCGTCGATCCGGTCGAAGGGTGTCAGGGCATTCATGACGCATCTCCTTGAAGGGTGGGAAGGAGATTGCAGTCTAGGAATTGGCGCGCGGCGCGAATTGCGCCGCGTCAATCCGGCGGGCGTCAGGCGCTGGCGGCGTCGGCGATCGCGCGGGCGCGCGCGACCTCGTCCGGCGTGCCGTGGACGATCACCAGGAAACGGTCGGCCCGCACGTCCGCCTCGTGCTGCGCGGCGTGCTCGGCCGACATGCCCATCTCGGTCAGCGCGGCGGCGATCGCGGACACGCCGCCCACCACCGCGGCGCCTTCGAGCACGGCCAGCAGGACCGCGACGATCGGCCCGGCGGCCACCACCACCCCCACCGGCGGCATCACCACGATGGCGGCGCCCAGCAGCAGCCCCCAGCCGGCACCCCACAGGCTGCCGGTGCTGGCCCAGGCCTTGACGCGGTCGCCGATGGTGAAGAAACCGTGCACCTGTCCGGGCGCGTCGGTGCCGGCGCCCACCAGCGAGACCTTGCCCATGTCCCAGCCCGCGCTGTTCAGGGCCGCGACGACGGCCTGCGCCGCGTCGTGCGTGTCGCAGACGGCGATGACCGGATCGGTGCCGGCGGAGGTGTTCGGAACGGGAGTGTCGGCCACGCTGGCCCTCACGAGGTTGACTGCGATGACGACGACGATAGGCCGCGTACGGCGTGCTGCGGTTGAGCTGCGTCAAACGGGACGCCGCGTGCCGCGCACGGCGCCCGGCCCGCGCCGATTGATCCGCATCAACGGGGCGCCGGGCGACGTGGGCCATGCTTGGCGGAGGGCAATGCAGCGCGCCTGCGCGCCTTTTGGGGATCGTCCGCGGCGCGCGGTCCGGCGTCAACCCGACAGGAGCTTCAACCATGATCAAGGCCAGGCATTGGCAGGATCCCGCCAACGCGGTGGTCGCCGTCGCGGTCCTGCTGTCCCCGTGGGTGTTCGGCTACACCGCCGCGCAGGAGGCGACGGCCAACGCGGTGATCGTCGGGACCGTGCTGTTCGCGGTGTCGGTGGGCGCGGCGGTCATCGGCCGGCCCTGGGTGGAGTGGGCCGTCATCGCGATCGGCGGCTGGCTGGTGGCCGCGCCGTGGGCGCTGGACCTCCCGCAGGCCGACCCGACGTCGGTGGCCGTCGGCTTCGGCGCGGTGGTACTGGCGCTGGGGCTGTGGTCGCTCGTCGACGGCGCGCGCCGATCCGGGCAGGGGGCCGCGCCCGGGGCCCGATGACGCCTTGCTGAAGCGGGGCTGACGTCGCGCACGCGCGACGCGGCGGCACCCCCTTGCGCAGGCGCAAGCCCATCCGGGCGCCGCGGCGGAACAATGTCCGCAGGCCCTCGCAATCCGCGGCGGCACGCGGGCGGCCGGGCCGCCGGGGAACCTTGTCGATGAATGCGCGCCTGTGGCCCGCCGGGGCTTCGCTCGTGGCCGTTGCCGCCCTGCTGGCCGGATGCCGGCTGCCGTGGAGCGACGCCGACGCGAACCGACCGATCACGCTGAGCGGCACGGTCGATGCCCACGAGGTCGACCTGTCGTTCCAGGTCGCCGGACGCATCCGCAGCCTGGCCACCGACGAGGGCCGCACGGTGCAGGCGGGCCAGGTCGTGGCCGAGCTCGACACCGCGGACCTCGCGCTGGCCGACCAGCGCGCGCAGGCGCTGGCGGCGTCCGCGCGCTCCGCGCTGGCGTCGCTGCAGGCCGGCGCGCGCCCGCAGGAGGTGCGCGGCGCGCGGGCCGCCGTGGCGCAGGCCGAGGCCGACCGGCGCTACGCCGACCAGCAGGTCGTGCGCACCAAGGAACTGATCGCCCAGCACTTCGTCTCGCCCGACCAGCTCGACCGCGTGCGCAGCGCCGCCGACGTGGCCGCGGCGCGCGTGGACCAGGCCGGCCAATCGCTGTCGCTGCTGCTGGAAGGCGCGCGCAAGCAGGATCTCGAACGCGCCCGGGCCGACGTGCAGGCCGCGCAGGCTGCGGCCGACGCGGCGCATCGCCAGCTCGACTACGCGCGCCTGGTCAGCACCGCCGGCGGCGTCGTCAGCGTGCGGCTGGCCGAGGCCGGCCAGGTGGTGGCGGTCGGCCAGCCGGTGTTTCGCGTCGCCGAGCTGCAGCGCCCGTGGGTGCGCGCCTACCTGCCCGAGGGCGACCTCGGCCGGGTCCACCTGGGCGACGCGGTCGACGTGCATGTCGACGGCCGCGCCGGCAAGACGTACCGCGGCCGCCTGAGCTTCGTCTCGCCGCAGGCCGAGTTCACGCCCAAGACGGTCGAGACCAAGGCCTTGCGCGTCGACCTGGTCTACCGCGTGACGGTCGACGTGGACGACCCCGCCGGCGAGTTGAAGATCGGCATGCCCGCCGACGTCGCCTTCCCCACCGCCCCGCGCTGACCATGGCCGACGAGTGCGCGGTCCGCGCGGTCGACCTGCACCAGGCCTGGGCCGGCGTGTCGGTGCTCGACGGCCTGTCCCTGGAGGTGCGCACGCACGAGATCTTCGGCATCGTCGGCGCCGACGGCGCGGGCAAGAGCACCCTGCTGCAGCTGCTGATCGGCCAGGCCGTGCCCGACCGCGGCGAGGTGCGCATCCTGGGCATGGCCCACGGCGACGAGCGCCTGCGCGACGCCATCGCCTACATGCCGCAGACCTTCGGCCAGTACCTGGACCTGTCGGTGCTGGAGAACCTGCGCTTCTTCGCCGCGCTGCACGGCCTGGCGCGCGCCGAGGCGGCGACGATCATCGCCGACCTGCTGGCGCGCACCGGCCTGGCCGGCTTCGAGGATCGCCGCGCCGGCCAGCTCTCCGGCGGCATGATGCAGAAGCTCGCGCTCGCCTGCGCGCTGGTGAGCCGGCCGCGGGTGATGTTCCTCGACGAACCCACCACCGGCGTCGACCCCTTGTCGCGACGCGCCTTCTGGCAACTGCTGGAGGGTGTGCGCGCCGACGGCGTGGCCATCGTCTGCGCCACCGCCAACATGGAGGAGGCCGAGCGCTGCGACCGCGTCGCCACGCTGGAGCACGGGTGCTTCACCCGGGTCGGCCGGCCGCAGGAACTCGTCGCCGCCGTCACCGCGCCGCTGTGCGTGGTGGCCGGCCGTGGCGTGCGCGGCCTGCGCGACCGCCTGCGCGCGCTGCCCGGCGTCGAGCTGGTGTTCGCGATGGGGCAGGAGATGAAGCTGTGGCTGCGCGACGAGGCCGCGGTGGCGGGCGTGGCGGTCGCCGTCGAGGGACTGGCCGGCGCGCTGTCGTTCGAGCGCCGCGCGCCGCGCCTGCACGATGTCGCGCTGCGCGACCTGGCGCTGGCCCAGCAGGGCGACCGCCATGGCTGAGGCGCTCGCCCCGGCCATCGCCGCCGCGCACCTGGCGCGCAGCTTCGGCAAGTTCAAGGCGGTCGACGACGTGTCGCTGGCGGTCGCGCGCGGCGAGGTGTTCGGCCTGCTGGGCGCGAACGGCGCCGGCAAGACGACGGCCATCCGCATGCTGTGCGGCACGCTGGCGCCCAGTGGCGGCACGATCGCGGTGGCGGGCGTCGACATGGTGCGCCAGGCCCGCAAGGCGCGCGCGCGCATCGGCTACGTGACCCAGCGCTTCACGCTCTACGGCGACCTCAGCGTGCGCGAGAACCTGCTGCTGCAGGCCGGCCTGTACGGCGTCGCCGGCGAGCGCCTGCAGCGCCGCATGGACTGGGCGCTGGAGCGCCTCGAGCTGCGCGCCGATGCCGACGAGCGCGCCGCGCGCCTGCCGCTGGGCTTCCAGCGCCGGCTGGCCATCGCCGCGGCGCTGCTGCACGAGCCCGACGTGCTGTTCCTCGACGAGCCGACTTCGGGCATCGACCCGCTGGCGCGCCAGCACCTGTGGGAACTGGTCTACGAGCTGACCGCGGCCGGCGTGGGCGTGCTGGTGACCACGCACTACATGGACGAGGCCTTGTTCTGCGATCGCCTCGCGCTGATGGATCGCGGCCGCGTGATCGCCAGCGGCACGCCCGGCGAGCTGCTGGCCACCCCGCTGGCCACGGCGCTGGTGGAGTTCCGCGTGGGCGCCGGGTCCGATGGCGCCACCTGGCTGGCCGCGCGGCCCGGCGTCCGCGAGGTGCTGCCGCGCGCCGGCACGCTGCGCGTGCGCCTGCAGGCCGGCCAGGATGCCGGCGACTTCGTCGCGCGCACCCTGGCCGCGGCCGCCGAGGCGGGCCATGCGCTGGCCGCCGAGCCGCGCACGACACCCGAGCTCGAGGACGTGTTCGTGGCCCTGCTCGAGCAGGGCGAGGCGGCACGCCCATGAGGATGGGCAACGTCCTGGCCATGGCGCGCAAGGAGGTGCGCCACCTGGTGCGCGACACGCGCAGCCTGGCCCTCATGTTCCTGCTGCCGGCGATCATGCTGTTCATCTACGGCTACGCGATCCGGCTCGACATCGTCGAGGCGCCGATCGGCCTGCTGGTGGAGGCGCACGACGAGTCGGCGCGCGCGCTGGCCGCGCACTTCGAGGGCAGCCGCGCGTTCGAGGTGGTGCGCCGCTTCCCGGACCGCGCCGCGCTGCGCGAGGCCGTCGTCACGCACCAGGTCTGGGCCGCCGTCGTGATCCCGGCGGACTTCGACGTGCAGGCGCGGCGCGGCACGGCCACCGTGCAGCTGATCCTCGACGGCATGGACGCCAACACCGCGCGCCTGATGCGCAACTACGTGATGCAACTGGTCGCCGCGTATTCCACGGAGCTCGACGTGGCCGCGGGCAAGGTGCCGGCCGGCACGGTGGACCTCGCCTACCGCACCTGGTTCAACGAGACCAACGAGAGCCGCTACGCGATCGTGCCCGGCGTCATCGTGATGGTGATGGGCATCGTGGGCGCGCTGATGACCGCGCTGACGATCGCCCGCGAGATGGAGTCGGGCAACCTGGTGCTGCTGCGCACCACGCCGCTGACCCGCGTCGAGTTCCTGCTCGGCAAGCTGCTGCCGTACTTCTTCGTCGGCCTGGTCGACGTGCTGGGCTGCGCGGTCGCGGCGGTGGTGATCTTCGGCGTGCCGCTGCGCGGCTCGGTGCTGGAGCTGGCCGGGGCATCGGCACTGTTCATGGTGGTGGTGATGACGCAGGGCGCGCTCATCTCGCTGGTCTCGGGATCGCAGATGATGGCCGCGCAGCTGGTGCAGGTCGTCACCTTCCTGCCGGCGTTCCTGCTGTCGGGCGCGATCTACGCGATCGAGAACATGCCGCCGGTGGTGCAGGCGATCACGGTGGTCATCCCGGCGCGCTACTACGTGACGCTGATCAAGGCGCTGTTCCTCAAGGGGGCGACGCTGGCCACGCTGTGGGTCGACACCGGCGCCCTGGCGCTGATGGGCCTCGTGCTCGCGCTGGTGCTCGCCCGGCGGGCCGCGGGCCTGGGGCTGCGTCGATGACCGCCCTCGTCTCGCCGGTGGTCGCCCGGGTCGCGATGCGCCTGCGGGCGCTGCTGCGCAAGGAATTCCTGCAGCTGCTGCGCGACCCGCGCATGCGCTTCGTGCTGGTGGTGCCGCCGCTGATCCAGCTGCTGCTGTTCGGCTACGCCGCCACGTTCGACGTGCGCCACGCCGAGGTCGCGGTGGTCGACCACGACGGCGGCCGCGCCAGCCGCGACGTGCTGGCGGCCATCGTCGCCACCGGGCACTACACGCTGCGCATGGCGCCCGACCTGCGCACCGCCAGCGGCCAGATGGATCGCTCGGAAGTGCGGGTGATCCTGCAGGTGCCGCAGGGCTACGTGCGCGCGGGCGCCCTGCAGGTGATCGCCGACGGGTCGGATCCCAACAGTGCCCAGCTGATCGCCTCCGAGATCGCCCGCATCGTGGCCCAGCAGTCGGCCACCGCGGCCGGCGTGCGGCCCCGCGTGATGGTGGAGGAGCGCGCCTGGTTCAACCCGAACCTGGAGGACCGCTGGTATTTCGTGCCAGGCATCATGGCCAACGTCATCTTCGTCTCCACGCTGATGCTCAGCGCGATGGTGGTGGTGCGCGAGCGCGAGTTCGGCACGCTCGAGCGGCTGATGGTCACGCCCGCGGGGCGGACCGAGTTCCTGGTCTGCAAGATGGTGCCGGTGGCGTGCGTGGGCGTGTTCGACTCGCTGCTGATCACCGCCACGGCCGTGTTCTGGTTCGGGGTGCCGTTCGCGGGCCACGTGCTCGACCTGGTCGCCGCCACGCTGCTGCTGCTGTTGGGCACGCAGGGCCTGGGCCTGCTGCTGTCGAGCTATGCGCAGACCCAGCAGCAGGCGATGCTGTCGGCGGGTTTCTTCATCATGCCGATGATGATCCTGTCGGGCTTCGCGTTCCCCATCCACAACATGCCGCCGTTCCTGCGCGCCCTGAGCCTGCTCGATCCGCTGCGCTACTACCTGGTCATCGTGCGCGACGTCTTCCTCGCGGGCACGGGCGTCGCGGCGCATCCGCTGGAGTGCCTGTCGCTGGCCGCGCTGGGCATCGGGGCGCTGCTCGTGGCTGCGCGACGGCTGCGCTGAGCGCGGGCGTGCGGCCTGCTGGCTTGATCGATCTCAAGCCCGCCGGCGCCTGCGTTCCTACCATCGCGTCACGGCGAGGCACCGGTGCCCCGTTCAACCCCTTTTCCGCGCTCGCGCGAGATGGCCAGGAGGCCGACATGACCACGCTAGCCCCGACTCTGAGCGCGCAGGAACTGCAGGGCATCGACGCCTGGTGGCGGGCCGCCAACTACCTGGCGGTCGGCCAGATGTACCTGGGCGACAACCCGCTGCTCGAGCGTCCGCTGGCCGTCGACGACATCAAGCGCATGATCCTGGGCCACTGGGGCACCACGCCGGGCCAGAACTTCATCTTCGCGCACCTGAACCGCGTCATCCGCGACACCGACGCGAACATGATCTACATCTGCGGCCCCGGCCATGGCGGCCCGGCCGTGATCGCCAACGCGTACCTGGAAGGCACCTGGTCGCGCACCTATCCCGACGTGACCGAGGACGCGGCCGGCCTGCGCAAGCTGTTCCGCCAGTTCTCGTTCCCCGGCGGCGTCTCCAGCCATGCCTCGCCGGAGTGCCCGGGCTCCATCCACGAGGGCGGCGAGCTCGGCTATTCGCTGAGCCACGCATTCGGGGCGGCGTTCGACAACCCCGACCTGGTGGTGGCCTGCGTGGTCGGCGACGGCGAAGCCGAGACCGGCCCGCTGGCCACGGCCTGGCATTCGAACAAGTTCCTCGACCCCGCCACCGACGGCGCGGTGCTGCCCATCCTGCACCTGAACGGCTACAAGATCGCCAACCCGACCGTGCTCGCGCGCATCCCGCGCGCGGAGCTCGCCGAGCTGATGCGCGGCTACGGCTGGGCGCCGGTCTTCGTCGAGGGCGACGACCCGGCCACCATGCACGAGCTGATGGCCACCGCCCTCGACGCCGCGCTCGCCGACATCCGCGCGATCCAGGCCTCGGCGCGCGGGCAGGGCGACGGCGCCCGGCCGCGCTGGCCGATGATCGTGCTCGCCTCGCCCAAGGGCTGGACCGGGCCCAAGGTGGTGGACGGCCGGGCCGTCGAAGGCACGTTCCGGGCGCACCAGGTGCCCATTCCCGACCCGCGCGTCAGCGCCGGGCACCTGGCCCAGCTCGAGGCCTGGATGCGCAGCTACCGGCCCGAGGAGCTGTTCGACGCCGACGGGCGCCTGCGGCCCGAGCTGCGGGCCCTGGCGCCGCGACCGGCGCGCCGCATGGGCGCGAACCCGCACGCCAACGGCGGCCTGCTGCTGCGCGACCTGGAGCTGCCGGACTTCCGCCACTACGCCACCCTGGTACCCCGCCCGGGTATCGGCGGCAGCGGCGACACGCTGGCGCTGGGCGTCTTCCTGCGCGACGTCATCCGCGCCAACGAGACGGCGCGCAACTTCCGCATCTTCGGCCCGGACGAGACCCTGTCCAACGGCCTGCGCGCCGCCTTCGAGGCCACCACGCGCCAGTGGGAGGCCGAGGTCGTGCCGGGCGACGAATGGCTGGGCCACACCGGCCGCATCATGGAGGTGCTCAGCGAGCACCAGTGCGAGGGCTGGCTCGAAGGCTACCTGCTGACCGGCCGCCACGGCCTGTTCAACTGCTACGAGGCCTTCATCCACATCGTCGACTCGATGGTCAACCAGCATGCCAAGTGGCTCAAGGTGTGCGCCGAGCTGCCGTGGCGCGCCGACATCGCGTCGCTCAACATCCTGCTGGCCTCGCACGTCTGGCGCCAGGACCACAACGGCTTCTCGCACCAGGACCCCGGCTTCATCGACCACGTGGTCAACAAGAAGGCCGCCGTCGCCCGCGTCTACCTGCCGCCCGACGCGAACTGCCTGCTGTCGGTGGCCGACCACTGCCTGCGCAGCCGCAACTACGTCAACGTGGTGGTGGCGGGCAAGCACCCGGCGCCGCAGTGGCTGGACATGGACCAGGCGGCGCGGCACTGCGCCCGCGGCATCGGCGAGTGGGACTGGGCCGGCAACGCCGGCGACAACCCCGACGTGGTCATGGCCTGCTGCGGCGACGTGCCGACCCTGGAGACCCTGGCCGCCGTCGACCTGCTGCGCCGGCGCATCCCGCGGCTGCGCATCCGCGTGGTCAACGTCGTCGACCTGATGAAGCTGGAGCCGGCCTCCGAGCATCCGCACGGATTGCCGGACGCCGAGTTCGACGCGCTGTTCACGCTGGCCAAGCCGGTCGTCTTCGCGTTCCACGGCTACCCGGCGCTGATCCACAAGCTGGTCTACCGCCGCATGAACCAGGTCGGCTTCCACGTGCACGGCTACCGCGAGGAGGGCACTGTCACCACGCCGTTCGACATGGCGGTGCGCAACCACCTCGACCGCTTCCATCTCGCGATGCAGGTGGTGCGCCGGGTGCCGGAGACCGGCGACGCGGGGGTGGCGCTGCTGGCCGAATGCCAGGACAAGCTCGTCGAGCACTGGGACTACATCCGCGCGAACGGGCAGGACATGCCCGAGGTGCGCGAATGGACCTGGCCCGCGGATCGCGCGGACTGAGACGCCGCGGTCCGGCCGGCCTTCAGTCGGCCAGGTCCGCCGCTTCCTGGTACTCGGGCACGGAGCAGGCCCAGCCGTGCTTCTCGACGATGGCCTGGCGCAGCGAATCGGCCGCCTCGGGCTCGCCGTGCGTCACGTAGACGTGCCGGGGCGCCGACGGCAGCGCGGCCAGCCAGGCGAGCAGCTCGTCGCGGTCGGCGTGCGCCGACAGGCCCTCGATGCTCGCCACCTCGGCGCGCACCGGGATCCACTGGCCGTGGATGCGGATCTCCCTGGCGCCGCCCACCATCGCCGCGCCGCGCGTGCCCATCGCCTGGTAGCCGGCGAACACGATGGCGTTGCGCGCGTCGGGCGCGTAGGCCTCCAGGTGGTGCACCACGCGCCCGCCGGTGGCCATGCCGCTGGCCGACACGATGATGGCCGGATAGTGCAGGTCGTTGAGCGAGCGCGACTCGGCCTCGGTGTTGACGAAGCGCACGCCGCGGCACATCGCGGCGCAGGCGTCGGGGCCCAGCCGGTGCAGTTCGGGATGGTGCGTGAACATCGTGGTGACGTCCTCGGCCATCGGGCTGTTGAGGAACACCGGCAGGTCGGGGATGCGCCCGGCGTCCTTGAGCAGGCGGATGGCGTGCAGCAGTTCCTGCGCGCGGCCGACGGCGAACGCCGGCACGATGACCATGCCGCCGCGCGCGGCGGTGCGGCCGACGATGTCGGCCAGCGCCGACAGCACGTCGGTGCCGGCGTGCAGGCGGTTGCCGTAGGTCGACTCGATCAGAACGATGTCGGCCGCCTCGGGCGGGGCGGGCGGCTTCATCAGCATGTCGTCGCTGCGACCCAGGTCGCCCGAGAACAGGATGCTGGCGCGCTCGCTGCGCACCATCGCGCTGGCCGCGCCCAGGATGTGGCCGGCCGGATTGAAGTGCACGTGCAGGCCCGGCACCGGCTCGAACGCGACGCCGAAGTCGTGCGACTCGAAATGGTCCAGCGCGCGCAGCGCATCGACCTCGGTGTAGAGCGGCAGCGCGGGCCGGTGCTTGCTGAAGCCGTGGCGGTTGGCGAAGCGCGCGTCCTCTTCCTGCAGGTGGCCGGAGTCGGGCAGCAGCAGCTTGCACAGCGCGGTGGTGGCCGACGTGGCGTGCACGCGCCCGCGAAAGCCCTGCGCCACCAGCCGCGGCACGTAGCCGCTGTGGTCGATGTGCGCATGGGTCAGCACCACGGCGTCGATGGAGGCCGGGTCGACGGGCAGGTCGGCCCAGTTGCGCAGCCGCAGCGCCTTCAGGCCCTGGAACAGTCCGCAGTCGAACAGCACCCGGCGCCCGCCGTGCTCGACCAGGTACTTCGAGCCGGTCACGGTGCCGGTGGCGCCGAGGAAGGTGAGTTTCATCGCGGGGGCTCCATCGAGGCGCGGCGTTCGCTCCGCCGCATCGTGCACCACATTAGATCACCGGGCCCCGGCGCGATTGCGATGGATCAAGCGCGCGCGCCCGGTTCACGGGCGGGACAGCAACTCGCGCGTCTCGTGCGCCATCGACGGCCGGGAGGTGTCGCCGCGCACGTAGGTCTCGTCGAGCCTCAGCGTGAACAGCGACCGTCCCGGATCGCGCCAGACGACGGCGTCGTTGCTGTTGGCGAACCCGGCGGCCGTCCACGTGGTGCTGACGACCTCCTTGAGCGCCTGGAAGGTGCCCGCGGGCACGGTCACGCTCTCCAGGCCCACGACGGTCGCGGTGACGTGGAAGGCGACCGGCGCCTGCGCGCCGCAGGTGATGGCGTAGTCGGAGATGTAGGTCTGGCCGACGTAGATCGTCTGCACGCGGGCCAGCGCCAGGGCCCGGGCGCGCACCGCGGCCTGCGCGGCGGCGGGCGCCACGCTGCCGTAGACGCAAGTCGTCTGCGTGCCGTCCACGGCCGTCGTCGTGTAGTCCAGCGTGGCGCCGGTGGGCGACACGTGCGACACCTGCGGCGCGGTGCGGAACGCGAGGCCGTCCTCCACCACGTCGACCCCGGTGGGATCGTCGTAGGTCACCGTCAGGTTGCCCGACGCGTCGGTCGAGCTCACCTGCTGGCGCACCTGCATCGTCACGCTGTTGCCGACGCTGTCGGTCAGCACGCGGCTCCAGACGTCGGTCTCGCCCACGGCGGGCGCGACGTAGGTGAAGCCTTGCGGCGCGGGCGGGGCCGGCGGGGGCGCCGGCGCCGGCGCGCTGCCGCCACCGCCGCAGGCGGACAGCGCCGCGCCGGCCGCCAGCAGCGCGGCGAGGTTCGTCGTCTTCGTCATGGTCTTGTTCTCCCTGTGCGGCGGATTCTTGCCGGCCGCGGGCCGCCAAGCTGAAGGCGGGCTGTCCACCCCGGTGGGGGTTTGCACGGCTTGCCGCGCGCGACGGGGCCCGCGCGACGCGCGACAATCGCGCCATGACGACCCTCTTCGGCATTCCCAACTGCGACACCGTCAAGCGCGCCCGCGACTGGCTCGCGACGCGCGGCGTCGCCCACGAGTTCCACGACTTCAAGAAGGCCGGCGTGCCGGCCGACCGGCTCGCCGCCTGGGTGGCCGCGGCCGGCTGGGAGCGCGTGCTCAATCGCAAGGGCACCACCTGGCGCAAGCTCGACCCGGCGCTGCAGGCCTCGGTGGTGGACGCCGCGTCGGCGCAGGCGCTGATGCGCGCGCAGGCCAGCGTCATCAAGCGGCCGGTGGTGGAGTGGGACGACGGACGCATCACGGTGGGCTTCGACGCCGAGGACTGGGCCGCGCGCGCCTGAGCCGGGCCCGGGTGCCCCGCGCCGCCCGGGGGCGTTCGACAGCGGCGACAATCGACGCATCCCCCTCCCCAGGAGCCGCACCATGTTCACCGGCATCGTCCAGGCCGTCGCCACCGTCTCCGTGCTCGCCGACCGCCCCGGCCTGCGCAGCTTCACGCTCGCGTTCCCGCACGGCTTCTGCCAGGGGCTCGAGATCGGCGCGAGCGTGGCGGTGGACGGCGTGTGCCTGACCGTCACCGAACGCGTGGGCGAAGACGCCGCGAACTTCGACGTGATGCAGCAGAGCCTGGCGCTGACCACCCTGGCCAACCTGAAGGTGGGCAGCCGCATCAACGTCGAGCGCGCGGCGCGCGACGGCGCCGAGATCGGCGGCCATCCGCTGTCGGGCCACGTCGATTTCCAGGCCGTGCTGGCCTCGGTGCGCCGGCCCGAGAACAACCACGTGCTGCGCATCGCGGTGCCCGCGCCGTGGATGCGCTACGTGTTCGCCAAGGGCTACATCGCCGTCAACGGCGCCAGCCTGACCGTGGCGGATGCCAGCAAGGCCGAAGGCTGGTTCGAGGTGTGGCTGATCCCCGAGACGCTGCGCATGACCACGTTCGGCGACAAGGGCCCGGGCGACACGCTCAACATCGAGATCGAGCGCAGCACCCAGGTGATGGTCGACAGCGTGCGCGACGCCGTCGACGAGCGCCTGGGCGCGCTGCTGCCCGCGCTGGCCGAACTGCTGCGCGAGCGCGGCGTCGACGTCGACGGGCTGTTGAACCGGGATCGATGAGCGCGCGCACGGTTCCCGACGCCGACGCCTACCTGCCGCCGCCCGATCGCGGGCTGGACGTGCTGCACGTCGAGCCGGCGTTCGTGGTGCTCGCCAAGCCGCCCGGCCTGTTGTCCGAGCCCGGCCGTGGCCCCGACAAGCGCGACAGCCTGCTGGTGCGCGCCCAGGCCGTCTACCCCGACGCCCGCATCGTGCACCGGCTCGACATGATGACCAGCGGCGTGATCGTGCTCGCGCGCGAGACGGGCGCCCACGCGACGCTCAGCGCGGCGTTCCGGGAGCGCCATGTGGACAAGCGCTACGAGGCGCTGGTGCACGGCCGGCCCGCGCGGGACGAGGGCGAGATCGACCTGCCGCTGGTCGTCGACTGGCCCAACCGGCCGCGCCAGGTCGTCTGCCACGCCACCGGCAAGCCGTCGCTGACCCGTTACCGCGTCGTCGGCGAGACCGCGCTGGACGGCGTCGGCCCGCTGGCGCGCATCGCGCTGGCGCCGGTCACCGGCCGCACCCACCAACTGCGGGTTCACCTGGCGGCGCTCGGCTGCCCGATCGCCGGCGACCCGTTCTACGGCCGCGCGGACGACGGTGCGGCGCGCATGATGCTGCACGCCTGCCGCCTCGACTTCGCGCATCCGCTGACCAGCGCGGCGTTGTCGTTCGCGAGCCCGGTGCCGTTCTAGTGCTGCGGTGCAGCAGGCCGCACGCTCCCGGGATCGCCGCGCCGCCCCGCATTTCCCCGGGGGGCGCCGGCCGCGTCCGGGGCGTCGCGCCGGCTAAAATTGCCCGGTAACCCAGGAACCTCCATGCCCCAAGCAGTCATCAGCGGCACCGGCCTCTACCAGCCGCCGCACATCGTCACCAACGAGGAACTCGTCGCCGCCTTCAATGCGTATGCCGAGGCGCAGAACGCCGTCAACGCCGATGCGATCGCGCGGGGCGAGAAGACCGCGCTGACGGCGTCCAGCGTGGAGTTCATCGAGAAGGCTTCCGGCATCAAGCAGCGCTACGTCATCGAGAAGGCCGGCGTGCTCGATCCGGCGCGCATGCGCCCGAAGTTCGAGGAGCGTCCCGACGACCAGCTGTCGCTGATGGCCGAGATCGGCGCCGATGCCTGCCGCAAGGCGCTGGCCGCGGCCGGCAAGACCGGTGCGGACGTCGACGCGATCTTCTGCGCCGCCTCCAACATGCAGCGCGCCTACCCGGCGATGGCCGTCGAGATCCAGCAGGCCATCGGCGCCGGCGGCTACGGCTTCGACATGAACGTGGCGTGCTCGTCGGCCACCTTCGCCATCGAGCAGGCCGTCAACGCGGTGCGCTCGGGCAGCGTCCGCTGCGCGCTGGTGGTCAACCCCGAGATCACCTCCGCCCACATCGAGTGGAAGGATCGCGACTGCCATTTCATCTTCGGCGACGTGTGCACCGCCATCGTCATCGAGAGCGCCGACACGGCCACGTCGGCCGACCAGTGGGAAGTGGTGGGCACGAAGCTGGCCACGCAGTTCTCCAACGCCATCCGCAACAACTTCGGCTTCATCAACCGCAGCGAGGACTCCGACCCGCTGGCGCGCGACAAGACCTTCCGCCAGGAGGGCCGCAAGGTGTTCAAGGAAGTGGTGCCGATGGCCGCCGCGCACATCGAGGGCCACCTCGCGGCGCTGGGCCTGGAGCCCACGCAGATGCGGCGCTTCTGGCTGCACCAGGCCAACCTCGGCATGAACCAGCTGATCCTGAAGAAGCTGGTCGGCGGCGAGGCCGGCGGCGACCTGGCGCCGCTGGTGCTCGACACCTATGCGAACACGTCCTCGGCGGGCTCGGTGCTGGCGTTCCACGAGTACCGCGCCGACCTGAAGGCAGGCGATGTCGGCGTGATCTGCTCGTTCGGCGCCGGCTACTCCATCGGCAGCGTGGTCGTGCGCAAGAAGTGACGCGCGCCGCGCGTCGCGGATCGGCAGGGGGCCCGCGCGGCCCCCTTTCGCTGCCCGCAATCCGTGGTTCGTCGCGTGGGCACCCAGCCGACGCGCCGGCTCGCTGACAATCGCGCCACGAAATCGGGCCGCCTGCCAGGCGTCCCGACCCGCACCAACGAGCGAGCGCGTCGCAGCCGAGCCGGCGCGCAGGAAAGGTTCATGAGTCCGCTTCCAGTCTGGCGGGCCGCCCGCGCGGGCGTCCTGTCGTCCTTGTTCGCTGCCTGGCCGGTCGCGGCGTCCGCCCAGGTGGGCGCGCAGCCCGCTGCCCGTCCGGACGAGCCGGTGCTCGCGCCCGGGACCGCGCCCGCCGGCCTGCCCGACAAGCTCGACGCCGATCCGCTGGCGATGCATGCCGTGCGGCTGCGCGCGGACGAGCACATCGTCATCGACGGCACCCTGAGCCACCCGGCCTGGAAGCGTGCGCCGGTGTACGACCACTTCGTCGAGAACGAGCCGCACCGCGACACCGTGCCGCGCTACGCCACCCGGGTGCAGGTGCTGTTCGACGAGGCGGCGGTCTACGTCGGCGTGACCGCGCTGGACGACCATCCCGAGGAGATCCAGGCGCCGCTGGTGCGCCACGACGGCGTGATCCGCACGCAGGACTTCGTCGTGGTCTACCTCGACGCGATCGGCAAGCGCCAGTCGGCGCAGTTCTTCCGGGTGAACGCCGCCGGCAGCACCGGCGACGGCATGCACACGGCCGCCGACGACGACGAGGACTTCTCGCCCGACTTCGACTTCGACGCCGCCTCGGCCCGCAACGAGCACGGCTACACCTCGGTGTTCCGCATCCCGTTCGCATCGCTGCGCTTCTCGTCCGACCGGCGCGCCCGGTGGCGCATCATGGTCGGCCGGCGCGTGCCGCGCGACCAGAACTACATGTGGGTGTCGGTGTCGGTGCCCACCGACGCGCCGGCCTGGATCTCGGCGATGCAGCCGCTGCAGGGCATCGAGCTGCCGCAGCAGCGCGGCTTCGTCACCGTGCGCCCCAGCATCACCGCGCGCCACACCAGCGACAGCGAGCCCGGCGCGGAAAAGCACACGGCCGACGGCGTGCAGGGCAGCCTGGACGTGAAGTGGCGCGCCTCGCCCGAACTGGTGGTCGACGGCACGCTCAAGCCGGACTTCTCGCAGGTGGCGCTCGACGTGCCGCAGCTCAGCGGCAACACCGACTTCGCGTTGTACCTGCCCGAGAAGCGGCCGTTCTTCTTCGAGTCCAGCGACCTGCTGCACTCGCCCACCGAGGCGCTGTACACGCGCAGCTTCACCGCGCCGCGCTGGGGCGTGCGGTCCACCTGGCGTGACGCCGCGCTGGCCGGCACCGCGTTCGTCATCGACGACAAGGGCGGCGGGCAGACCTTGCTGCCGCGCGCCTACGGCACCGACACCGCGCCGCAGCCCGGCTCGCGCTCGCTGTCGGCGCGCGTGCACGCCGACCTCGACGAGGCCGCGAAGTTCCAGCTGGGCGGCATCCTGGCCGCGCGCCGCTACGAGGGCGACGTCGGCGACAACACCGTGGCCGGCCCCGACGTGGCCTGGCAGGTCGACGACGCCTGGCGCGTGCGCGGCCAGTGGCTGCGCTCGCAGACGACGGCGCAGCCGTTCACCGATCCGGCCAGCGGCGCCGTGGCGCTGGCGCGCGGCCGCGCCACCGTGGGCGATTCGGTGATGCTCAAGGCCTCGCGCTACACGGACCGCCTGCAGCTCGATTTCTCCGATCTCGACATCAGCCCGCAGTTCCGCCACGACACCGGCTTCGTCAACCAGGCGGGCATGCGCGACATCGAGCTGCACCAGGGTGTCGTGTTCCGCGGCCTGGCGCCCACCAACGAGCTGTGGGTCAACCTGCACTCGGCGCTGATCCGCGACCGCATCAACGGCGACGTGGTGCAGGAGTACGTGACACCCGACGTCTGGCTGAGCCTGCCGCGCAACACGCAGGTCTGGCTCTCGTGGCACGGCCTGTCCAAGCTGCGCGTGAGCTCGGGCGGCCAGCTGCTGTCCGAGCACTACTGGAAGGGCGAGTACACCGCCACGCTGGCGCAGTCGATCCCGCTGTTCGACGCCACCGTGGCGCTGGGCCGGATGGCCGACATCGGCGCCGACGTGGTGCGCCCGGGCGGGCAGGTGAACCTGTCGATGTCGACGCGGCCGTTCGCGGCGATCGAGGTCGAGCCCAGCATCTGGGCCGCCTGGCTGAAGAACGGCGCGCTGCTGGCCTACCGCGAGACGGCGTCGCAGCTGCTGGGCGTCTGGCACGTGGACGCGCGCCAGAACCTGCGCCTGATCGTCCAGCGCTCCACCGTGGACCGCAAGTCCGAGCCCGGCGTCGCCGCCGATCGCGAGTCCGGCCTGACGACCTCGCTGACCTGGGCGTTCCGGCGCTCGATGGGCACGGTGCTGTACGTGGGCGCCACGCACTCGCACAGCGGCGTGGGGGCGCAGAACATCGCGCGCGGCACCGAGGCGTTCGTCAAGCTGCAGGTGGACGTCGACGAGGTGCGGGGGATGTTCGGGCGCTGACGGTGTGCCCGGTGGCCGCGCGGGCTAGATCGTGAAGGCGCTCGGCCCCGCGATCGCGGTGTGCCCGTGCGCGAACGCGCAGAACCTGTCGAACGTCATCGGGCGCCCGTAGCCGTAGCCCTGCACCTCGTCGCAGCGCATACGCTCGAGCATCGTCATCTGCTCCTCGGTCTCGGCGCCTTCGGCGACGACGCGCATCGACAGGGAATGGGCCAGCCGGATCAGGCCCTTCACGATGGTGCGGCTGGCGGCGTTGGACGTCATGTCGGCGACGAAGGAGCGGTCCACCTTCAGGGTGTGCACGGGAAAGCGCGCGAGGTAGGCGAACGAGGAATAGCCGGTGCCGAAGTCGTCGATGCTGATGCCCACACCCAGTTCATCCAGGCCGGCGAGCACCGAGGCGCTCGTGTCGACGTCGCGCATCAGGGCGCCCTCCGGAATCTCGATCTCGAGCAGCCCGGGCTGGACGCCGGTGTCGTGCAAGGCGCTCCTGACGCTGTCGACGAGCCCGGCGTCCGACAGCGACTCCACGGACAGGTTGATGGACACCGGCACGGCGATGCCCAGGCGCTTCAATTCCTGGACCTGCGACAGCGCGTGTCGCAGCACCCAGCGGTCGATGGCCGGCATCAGGTCGCATTCCTGGGCCAGCGGAAGGAACTGGTCCGGCGCGAGCACGCCGCGCGCGGGATGGGGCCAGCGGATCAGCGCCTCGGCGCCGACGACGTGGCGCCCGGCCAGCGCACCCTTGGGCTGGAGCATCAGCGTGAACTGGCCGATCTCGACGGCGTGGCGCAGCTCGGCTTCGAGTTCGCTGCGCTGGCGCGTCACGCTCTCGAGCGAGGCTTCGTAGACGACGACGTCGTCCGTCCTGAGGCGTTTCGACTGGCGCAGCGCGAGCAGTGCCCGTTTCAGCAGCAGTTCCGCATCGGCACCGTGTACCGGCGCGCGGGCCAGGCCCGCACTGGCGCCGAGGACGAACGACTGGCCGTGCAGCACGATCGGGCGCTGCGTCTGGACGATGAGGTTGCGGATCCGCGGCCCGGCGGCGCTCGCTTCGCCGCTGGTCATGAAGGCGAACTCGTCGCCGTTGAGCCGGTACAGGCGCTCCTCGGCCAGCGTGGCGATCTGCAGGCGCGAGGCCACTTCCATCAGCGCGAGGTCGCCGCGTGCGTAGCCCTGGGCGTCGTTGACGGTCTTGAAGCGGTCGAGACCCAGCACTGCGAGGGAGAACTCCGCACCCGCGGCCAGGCGGGTCGCGATCTCGGTCACCAGCGCGAGCTTGTTGTCCAGGCCGGTCAGCGGGTCCTTGAGCGCCTGCTGCGCCAACTGGTACTGCCGCACCACCGTCTCCGAGGCGTCGTTGGCCAGCATGAGCGTGCCGGTGGCGGTCGGGAACACGCGCACCATCAGCCACCGGTTCAGCACCGCGGAGTAGCCGATCGATGCCATGGGCCGGCGCTCCTTGCGGGCGATCTCGATCGTCTCGTAGAAGATGGAGCGGCTGAACGACGGCTGGTAGTCGAACGGCGTGTGGTCGATGACCTGGTCGCGCGGCAGGTGGATGTCGTCCAGGTAGACGTCGTTGCAATAGCGCACGACCCAGTCGTGGTCGACGTGGACCACGGCCTCGCGCGCCTCGGACATGAGGCGCGAGAGCTGGACCGCATCCGTCTGCTCGAGCACCGAGGACATGCCGGAGATGTCTTGCGGATCGAGCAGGGTCAGGGGCAGTTCGCGCAGCATTGGGCAGTCTCGTTTCGGGTCTTCACGGCGTTCCGGTCGACGGCGGTCCTGCGCTTCGCAGGGTGGCTCGACGCGCCGACGAAGCGGCGCGTGGAACACATATCGGCCCGGGATCGGGAAACTGTACCGGGGGAGGTACCAAACTTCGGCATCCCGCGCGCGATCGCTCGAGATCTGGTGCGGAACGAGCCCTATTTCACGGTACGGGGACGGGTATGGGCGGCTAGGCTTGTGCGCCAGCCCCTTGACCCAGACTCAGAGAGAACCTGCCGACCCATGTCACACGACTATATGGAGCTGACCGATCGACTCGAACGCGCCTACAGCCGGCGCCTGGCGTTGCGTCGTGTCGCGCTGGCCGATGCATGGCCGCTGTTCGAGGCGACGCGCAATCCGCTGTTCAACCAGCACCTCCTGTGGGAGCAGCCCGCTCGCGAGCACGAAGCCATCGCACGCATGGATGCCATCGTCGAGGCGGCGCGTCGTGGGCGACTCGCCGCATTGTCGGGCGTGCTGCGCGCGACGGGCGAGTGGGCATCCCTGTTCCGCTTCCAGCCCTATGCGGCCGACCCGCAGGCGATGGAGATGGGCATCTGGACGCACGACCGGTTCTGGGCCGGCCGCTTCAGCCTCGAGTTGGGGCTGCTTTGCGTGGACGCGGTCTTCGACAGCTGCGACGTCGATCGCCTGATCGGTGCGGCCGCCCCGGAAAACCGCGGCTCCTGCTTCCTGATGCGCTCCGTCGGCATGAGCGAGGCGCAGCTGGTGCAGCGCCCGACGGAGTCCGGCCGATCGGTGGCGCTGCGCGAATTCGAGCTGTTGCGCAGCACCTGGCAGGGCCAGGTGGCGCAGCGGGCGCGCGCGCCCGCCTACGCCGTCGTCGAGGCCGGCGGGCGCACGTCCGCGACCCGGGGCGACGTGGCGGTGCCGTGGTGCGAGTCGAGGCATCGTGCCGACGCCATCGAGATGGCGGAGTGACGTTGGAGGCGACCCGTCAGCCGAGCGCGTCGTTGACCCGCTCGTTGAACTCCGCCAGGTCCACCGCCGTGTTCACCTCCCGCGGCAGCGCGTCGCGCGCCGAGAATACGCCCAGCACGCGGCCGTCCGGGGCGACGATGGGCAGGTGGCGGAAGCCGCGCTCGATCATGACCAGCACGGCGTCGGCGACCTTCATCTCGGGGCCGACGCATTGCGGGTGGCGCGTCATCACCTGGGCGACGGTGGTGGCGTTCGGGTCCAGGCCCTTGGCCAGCACGCGGGTCATCAGGTCGCGTTCGGTGACGATGCCCTGCATCGTGCCGGCGGCGTCGATCACCAGCACGCTGCCGCAGTTGGCGCGCGTCATCGCGCAGGCGGCGTCGTGGATGGTGGCCGCCGGCGTCAGGCTGAGCACGTGGCGCTGGCTCATGGATTGCAGGACGGTGCGTTCCGGCATGGCGGTGGCTCCTTGCATGGGTCGCGGCGACCGGCGGTGCGCGTTCAGCGCAGGCCGGCGTTGATCTTGTCGAGCCGCGCGCTGCCCGGGCACAGGGCGTCGCGGCCCAGCGAATGCAGCGGCGCGGCGACGGTGTTGAGCGAGTCGTGCAGGTCGGTGGCCAGCGGATCGAGGTAGAGCAGGCCGGTGACGATCTCGCCCTGCGCGGCGTGCTTCTGCATGTAGCTCAGCGCGCCATAGCGGTCGGTGGCGTCGTAGTCGGCATGCAGCTTGCGCAGGCGCAGCACGCTGCCGTCGTGCTGGGGCACGTCCACCACCTCGCCGGGCGCATAGGCCGTGGTGATCTCCGCGCCGGGGGTCATGAAGTCGATGCGGCTGACGGCCTCGTTGTGCTGGCGCACGTAGTCGAAGCTCTTGGTGGAGCCGCCGTGGTTGTTGAAGGTCACGCAGGGGCTGATGACGTCGATGAAGGCAGCGCCGCCGTGCGACATCGCGCCCTTGATCAGCGGCACCAGCTGTTCCTTGTCGCCCGAGAAGCTGCGCGCGACGTAGGTGGCGCCCAGCTGCAGCGCGATGCCCACGAGGTCGATCGGGTTGTCGTTGTTGATGACGCCCTTCTTGCTGCGCGAGCCGCGGTCGGCGGTGGCCGAGAACTGGCCCTTGGTCAGCCCGTAGACGCCGTTGTTCTCCACGATGTAGGCCATGCGCACGCCGCGCCGCAGCGCGTTGGCGAACTGGCCCAGGCCGATGGAGGCCGAGTCGCCGTCGCCCGACACCCCCAGGTACAGCAGGTCGCGGTTGGCCAGGTTGGCGCCGGTCAGCACCGAGGGCATGCGGCCGTGCACGGTGTTGAAGCCATGCGAGGCGCCCAGGAAGTAGTCGGGCGTCTTGGAGCTGCAGCCGATGCCCGACAGCTTGGCCACGCGGTGCGGCTCGATGTCGAGCTCCCAGCAGGCCTGGATGATGGCCGCCGAGATCGAGTCGTGCCCGCAACCGGCGCATAGCGTGGAGATGCGGCCCTCGTAGTCGCGCCGGGTGTAGCCGACCTTGTTCTGGTGCAGCGTCGGGTGGTGCAGCAGGGGCTTGGCGATATAGGTCATGCGGTCACCTTCTGGCGGACGAGCTGCTTGCGGATCGCCGCGGCGATGAAGCGCGCGTTGATCGGCGTGCCGTCGTAGTGCAGCACGCGCACCAGGCGCGCCGGGTCGATGTCGAGCTCGTTGACCAGCATCGCGTGCATCTGCGCGTCGCGGTTCTGCTCGACGACGAAGACCTTGTCGTGCGCGGCGATGAACTCGCGCACCGACTTCGGGAACGGGAACGCGCGCAGCCGCAGCGCGTCGAGCTGCACGTCCTCCTCGGCCAGCACGTCCAGCGCCTCGGCCATGGCGGGGCTGGTGGAGCCGAAGTGGATCACGCCCAGGCGCGTGGGCCGCGCGGCGGGGCGCAGCACGGGCTGCGGCACCAGCGTGGCCGCGGTCTGGAACTTGCGCTGCAGCCGCTCCATGTTGTAGATGTAGTCGGCGCCCTTCTCGGAGTAGCGCGCATACGGGTCGCGCGTGGTGCCGCGCGTGAAGAAGGCGCCCTTGGTCGGGTGCGTGCCCGGCAGCGTGCGCCAGGGGATGCCGTCGCCGTCGACGTCCTTGTAGCGGCCGAAGTTGGCGCCGTCCTCGAGCTGCTGGGCGCTCATCACCTTGCCGCGGTCGTACTCGCGCGCCGGGTCCCAGGCGAACGGGCGGCACAGGCGCTGGTTCATGCCGATGTCGAGGTCGGTCATCACGAAGACCGGGGTCTGCAGGCGGTCGGCCAGGTCCAGCGCCGCGGCCGCGTGCTCGAAGCATTCGTGCGGGTCTTCCGGGAACAGCAGCACGTGCTTCGTGTCGCCGTGCGACGCGTAGGCGCAGGCGAACAGGTCGGACTGCTGCGTGCGCGTGGGCATGCCGGTGGACGGCCCGCCGCGCTGCACGTCGACGATGGTGACAGGGATCTCGGCGAAGTAGGCCAGGCCGATGAACTCGGTCATCAGCGAGATGCCGGGGCCCGACGTGGCCGTGAACGCGCGCGCGCCGTTCCAGCCCGCGCCCACCACCACGCCGATCGAGGCCAGCTCGTCCTCGGCCTGCACGATGGCGAAGCGGTGCTGGCCGGTCTCCGGGTCGATGCGGAACTTCTCGCAGTACTTCTGGAACGCCTCGGGCACCGACGACGACGGCGTGATCGGATACCACGCCGCCACCGTCGCGCCGCCGTACACGCAGCCCAGCGCGATGGCCGAGTTGCCGTCGGTGAAGATCTGGTCGCCGACGCGGTCGGCGCGCCGCACGCGCAGCCCCAGCGGGTGCGGCACGTTCTCCAGCACGTGGTCGCGGCCCAGGTGCAGCGCCTGGATGTTGGAGGCCAGCAGCCGTTCCTTGCCCTTGTACTGTTCGGCGAACAGGCTCTCGAAGACGGCCGGCTCCATGTCCAGCAGGGCCGACAGCGCGCCCACGTAGATGATGTTCTTGAACAGCTGGCGCTGGCGCGCGTCGGTGTAGGCCGCGTTGGCGATCCCGGTCAGCGGCACGCCGATCACCTGCACGTCGTCGCGCAGGCGCGCGGCCGGCATCGGCCGCGTGCTGTCGTAGAACAGGTAGCCGCCCGACTCGATCTCGGCGACGTCGGCGTCCCAGGTCTGCGGGTTCATGGCCACCATCATGTCGACGCCGCCGCGCCGGCCGGTGTAGCCCTTCTCGCAGACCCGCGCCTCGTACCAGGTGGGCAGGCCCTGGATGTTGCTCGGAAAGATGTTGCGCGGGCTCACCGGCACGCCCATGCGCATGACGGCCTTGGCGAACAGCTCGTTGGCCGAGGCCGACCCGGAGCCGTTGACGTTGGCGAACTTGATGACGAAATCGTTGACGGCCTGGATGGTCTTCATGCGGCCTCCGCCAGGGTTTGCGGGCCACGGCAGTGCGGCCCGGCCTGCGTGGTGGTGAGCAGGAACTTCTGCATGTCCCAGGCCCCGGTGGGGCAGCGCTCGGCGCACAGGCCGCAGTGCAGGCAGACGTCCTCGTCCTTGACCATCACGCGGCCCGTCTTCAGCTCGCGCGACACGTACAGGTCCTGCGCCAGGTCCGGCGCCGGGGCCTTCAGGCGCGTGCGCAGGTCGGCTTCGTCGCCGCCCGCCGTGAACGTGATGCAGTCCATCGGGCAGATGTCGGCGCAGGCGTCGCACTCGATGCAGGTGTCGCGGTTGAACACGGTCTGAACGTCGCAGTTCAGGCAGCGGCCGGCCTCCTTGAACGCGGTCGCGGCGTCGAAGCCGAGCTCCACCTCCACGCGGATGTCGGCCAGCGCGCGCTCGGCGGCGGCCCAGGGCACCCGCGAGCGCGTGTCCAGCGAGACGTCGTTGTGGTAGCTCCACTCGTGGATGCCCATCTTCTGCGACATCAGCGTGGACGTGGGCGGCGGGCGGTCGCGCACGTCCTCGCCGTGCAGGAAGCGGTCGATCGACACCGCGGCCTCGTGGCCGTGCGCCACCGCCGAGATGATGTTCTTCGGGCCGAACGCGGCGTCGCCGCCGAAGAACACGCGTGGCAGCGTCGACTGGAAGGTCTGCGGTGCGAGCATCGGCAGGCCGTGGCGGTCGAACGCGATGCCGCAGTCGGCCTCGATCCACGGGAACGCGTTCTCCTGGCCCACGGCCACCAGCACCGTGTCGCAGGGCACGAAGACGTCCGGCGCGCCGCTGGGCACCAGCTCGCGCCGGCCCTGCGCATCGAGGCGGGCCACGACGCGCTCGAAGGTCATGCCGGCGAGCCGGCCGTCGACGTGCTCGAAGGCCTTGGGCACGTGGAAGTCGAGGATGGGGATGCCCTCGTGCATCGCGTCCTCCTTTTCCCACGGCGAGGCCTTCACCTCGGCGAAGCCGCTGCGCACGATCACCGTCACCTCGCGGCCGCCGAGGCGGCGCGCCGAGCGACAGCAGTCCATCGCAGTGTTGCCGCCGCCCAGCACGATGACGCGCTCGCCCACGCTCGTCACGTGGCCGAACGAGACCGAGGCCAGCCAGTCGATGCCGATGTGGATGGCGGCCGCCGCCTCGTGCCGGCCGGGCAGGGCCAGGTCGCGCCCGCGCGGGGCGCCGCAGCCGACGAAAACGGCGTCGTAGCCCTGGGCGAGCAGGGCCCGCATCGATTCGATGCGACGGCCCGCCTCGAAGCGCACGCCGAGGTCGAGGACGTAGCCGGTCTCCTCGTCGATCACCGACTCCGGCAGCCTGAAATGGGGGATCTGCGAGCGGATGAAGCCGCCCGCCTTGGCCTCGCCGTCGAACACGGTGACCGCGTAGCCCCACGGCGCCAGGTCGCGCGCGACGGTCAGCGAGGCCGGCCCGGCGCCGATGCAGGCGATGCGCCGGCCGTTGGGCGGCGCCACCGCGGGCATCCGCGCGCGCACGTCGCCCTTGTGGTCGGCGGCCACGCGCTTGAGGCGGCAGATGGCCACCGGCTCCGGCTTGTCGCGGTTGTTCTCCTCGACGCGGCCGCGCCGGCAGGCCGGCTCGCACGGCCGGTCGCAGGTGCGCCCCAGGATGCCGGGAAACACGTTGGAGACCCAGTTGACCATGTAGGCGTCCGCGTAGCGGCCCTGGCCGATCAGCCGGATGTACTCGGGCACCGGCGTGTGGGCCGGACAGGCCCATTGGCAGTCGACGACCTTGTGGAAGTAGGCGGGAGAGGCACTGTTGGCGAGTTGCACTGTTCAGTCTCCTTCGCCCGAACCTGGTGCGGGGGTGCACCGGTCAGGTTCCGCGAGTCTAGGCCGATCGCACCCGCTTGGGGCGATCCGCGGGCCGGGAATCGGCGCGACATTGATGCCGGACAAGCGCAGGCCGCCTTGCCGGCGTATAAAGGAGATGTCCGTTGTCCAGGAGCATGCGATGCCTGTCAAAGCCGCCGACACCGATCTCGCCGAACTGGACGATCATCATCGCCAGGTCCGCGACCACCTCGACCGCCTGGCCGCGCTGGCCAGCCGGGTGCAGTCGGAGGACCTGGCCCCGGACATCCGGGCCGAGGCCTGCGCCATCGAGGCCTTCTTCTCCGGCTCCATGCGCCGCCATCACCGCCTCGAGGAGGCCTTCGTGTTCCCGCCGCTGCTGGCCAGCGCCGACGCCGAACTGGTGACCATCGTGCAGACCCTGCAGCAGGACCACGGCTGGATCGAGGAGGACTGGATCGAGCTCGGGCCTCAGCTGCGCGCCATCGCCGAGGGCAACCACTGGGTCGAGCCGGCCGATTTCATGCACGGCGCCGAGGTCTTCCTCGAGCTCTGCTACGGCCACACGGCGCTCGAGGAGACGCTGATCTATCCGAAGAGCCGCGCCCGGCTGGCGGACACGGCACCCGCGGGGGTGGCCGGCGGCGCGCGCTGAACGGCGCGGGACGCCACCCCTCGATCTAGGGGGGCGGAGTCGTCCTGTGCAATCGTTGGTTAGGATCGGGCGGCACGGTGCCGAGGGGGCGCCGATCGCCCCGATCCTTCACCAACGGAGATGCACAGCATGAGAAGACGCCTGACGGCCCTCCTGGGCCTCGTCGCCACCACGTTCGCGCTGCAGGCCGCCGCGCAGACCCACGCCGACGACGTCGCGCTGTGGAACGGCAACTGGGCCCAGTACCAGTCGCTCGAATCCATCCCGCTGGCGGCGCGTGGCTACGTCGCGGCCTCGCAGGACCTGACCATCGTCATCGACGCGCCGCTGCGCAAGATCTGGCGGATCTACTCCGACGTCAACAACGCGCTGGGCCTGCACCCGTTCCTGAAGTCCATCGTGCCGGTGCGCCGCTACGACGCCTACGGCGTGCCGACCTACGATTTCATCGCCTACGAGGACATCCCGCTGCCCGACGGCACCACCTTCCACGGCGTGACGGTGGCCCAGCAGCGCTTCTTCGCGCGCCAGCGCTACTACGACGCCGACAGCTACGACGTGCCGGGCATCGTCACCCACCAGCACATCACCTTCACCCGCGTGCGCGGCGGCACCCAGGTGACGGAGCACCTCACGTTCGAGGCGCCGCCGCTCTACATCGGCCAGACCGTGCAGGGCGGCGTGTACGCCCACACCCTGGTGCAGAACGGCCTGAAGACGCGCATCGAGTCGGGCTACTACAAGGATTGCGACGGCGACCACGACCCGGATTGACCCGCCGCCGGACGCGGCCGGAGGCCGCGTCCCGGAGAAGACCGAAAATGCCGGAAATGGCGCTCGTCGCCGCCGCGCACAAGAAGGTATCTTCTCCCCATGACCGCACTCAGCTTCTTCTGGCACGACTACGAAACCTTCGGCCGCGTGCCCCGGCGCGACCGCCCGGCGCAGTTCGCGGGCATCCGCACCGATGCCGAGCTCGTCGAGGTCGGCCAGCCGGTGATGCACTACTGCCGCCCGTCGCCCGATTCCCTGCCCGACCCGGAGTCGTGCCTGCTCACCGGCATCGTGCCGCAGACCTGCCTGGAGCGCGGCCTGCCCGAGCACGCCTTCGCCGCCGAGATCGAAGCTGCGCTGGCGCAGCCCGGCACCATCGGCGTGGGCTACAACACCATCCGCTTCGACGACGAGGTCACCCGCCACCTGTTCTGGCGCAACCTGATCGACCCGTACGCCCGCGAGTGGCAGAACGAGTGCGGCCGCTGGGACCTGCTCGACGTCGTGCGCGCCACCTGGGCCCTGCGGCCCGAGGGCATCGAGTGGCCCCGGCACGACGATGGCCGGCCGTCGTTCAAGCTGGAGCACCTCACGCACGCCAACGGCATCGCCCACGAGGCGGCGCACGACGCGCTGTCCGACGTGCGCGCCACCATCGCTCTGGCGCGCCTGATCCGCACCCGCCAGCCGCGGCTGTGGGACTTCTGCTTCAAGCTGCGCCGCAAGGACGCCGTGTGGGCCGAGATCGGCGCCAACCGGCCGTTCCTGCACATCTCGGGCATGTTCGGCGTGGAGCAGGGCTGCATGGCGCTCGTCTATCCGCTGGCACCGCACCCCACCAACAAGAACGAGCTGCTGGTCTGGGACCTGGCCCACGATCCGCAGGAGCTGGCCGGACTCACCGCCGAGACGCTGCGCCAGCGCCTGTTCACCCGCAGCGCCGACCTGCCCGAGGGCGTCACCCGGCTGCCCGTCAAGAGCATCCACGCCAACAAGTCGCCCATCGTCGTGGGCAACCTCAAGACGCTGACGCCCGAGGTGCTGGGCCGCTTCCCGCTCGACGTCGAGCGCGCCCTGCGCCACGCGCAGGCCGCGCCTGACGTCGCCACGCTGATGCAGGGGGCCTGGCGCGAGGTCTACGCGCGGCCGGCGCCGACGGCGGCGGTCGATGTCGACGAGGACCTGTACGGCGGCTTCGTCGGCAACGAGGATCGCCGCAAGCTGGAGCGTCTGCGCCGGCTCACGGGCGAGCAGCTCGCCGGCCAGCGCGTGGTGTTCGACGACGCCCGGCTGGAGGAGATCCTGTTACGCTACCGCGCCCGCAACTTCCCCGACACCCTGGCCGCGCAGGAGAACGAGCGCTGGATCGACCATTGCAGCGCCCGCCTGCACGAGGGCGCCGGCGGCTCCACCACGCTGTCGCAGTTCTTCGAGCGCATCGACCAGCTCAACGAGGAGGCCGACGAGCGCGGCCAGGAGATCCTGGGTGCGCTCTACGACTACGCCGAGCAGATCGCGCCGCCGTTGCGCGAGGGCGCATGACCCGCGTCGCCGTCGTCGGCGCCGGGGCCGTCGGCTGCTGGTACGGCGGCATGCTGGCGCGCGCCGGCGTGCCGGTCACCTTCATCGGCCGGGCGGTGCACGTGGAGGCCATGCGCCGCGCGGGGCTGCGGCTGAGCGGCGCGGCCGGCGACGAGTCGGTGGCCGTCGAGGCCAGCACCGAGCTCGCCGCCGTGGCCGGCGCCGGCCTGGTCCTGGTCTGCGTGAAGTCCACCGACACCGAGGCCACGGGCGCCGGCCTCGCGGCGCACCTGGCGCCGGGCGCCTGCGTGCTGAGCTTGCAGAATGGCGTCGACAACGCGGCGCGCCTGCAGGTGCGGCTCGGCGGGCCGGTGGCGCCGGCGGTGGTCTACGTGGCCACCGAGATGGCCGGCCCGGGCCACGTGCGGCACCTGGGTCGCGGCGAGCTCGTCATTCCGGCGAGCCTGCCGGCCGCGGTCGCCCTGCGGCCGGCCGACGTCGTCGCGCTGTTCGCGCGCGCCGGCATCCCGGTCGAGCTGTCCGACAACGTCATCGGCGCGCTGTGGGCCAAGCTGCTGCTCAACTGCGGCTACAACGCCATCTCGGCGATCACCGACACGCCCTATGGCCGCATGGTGACGCTGCCGGGCATCGCGCGCACGGTGCACGACACGGTGGTCGAATGCCTGGCAGTGGCCGCGGCCGCCGGCGTCACGGTACCCGGCGACGCGTTCGCCGCGGTGGAACGTATCGCGACTTCGATGCCGGGCCAGGTGTCGTCCACCTGCCAGGACCTGCGGCGCGGCAAGCCCACCGAGATCGACCACCTGAACGGATTCATCGTGCGCGAGGGCGAGCGCCTGGGCGTGCAGACGCCGCTCAACCGGGCCCTGCACGCGCTGGTCAAGGCGCTGGAATCGAAGACGGTCGCCTGAGACGCCCGCCCGAGCCGCGGCGCTGCCGCGTCAGCGCAGGCCCGGCGCCAGGTGCTGGAACGGCTCCTGCACCGGAGCCGATGCCGCCGGCTTCGCCGCCGGCCGCTGGATCGGCACCGACTGGCCGGGCGGCGTCGGCGGCACCGGTTGCAGCAGGATGGCGTTCGGGCTGGACGGCTGGAGCGCCGTGCCGGCGCCGCCGTCGGCCGGCTCCGACGCGGCCGCGTGCGGCGAGCCGGCCACCTGCACCGACGGCGGATTGCCGGGCTCCATGCCCAGGTACGAGATCCAGCCGCCGCCGGCGAGCTCGTCGTAGAGCCAGTCGCCTTGCACCTCCTGCACGCCGGGCGGCGTCGCCAGCGTGACCACCGGCTCGTCCTTGAGCGCCTGGCGCATGTAGTCGATCCAGATCGGCAGCGCCAGCGTCGCGCCGAACTCGCGCGCGCCCAGGCTGGAGTTGTCGTCGCGCCCCATCCAGACCACGGTGGTGATCTTCGGCTGGAAGCCGGCGAACCAGGTGTCGACGGCGTCGTTGGTGGTGCCGGTCTTGCCGTAGATGTCGGGTCGCTTCAGCGTGGCCTGCGCCTTCGCGGCGGTGCCGGTGCGCGCGACCTCGTTGAGCAGGCTGGCGGTGACGAAGGCGTTGCGCGCCGGGATGATGCGGGCGTCTTCCGCCGGCGTGGCGGGCAGCCGGGGCGCCTCGAACAGCACCTTGCCCTGGGCGTCGGTGATCTTCTCGATGAAGCGCGGCAGCACGGCGTAGCCGCCGTTGGCGAACGCCGCGTAGGCGCGCGCCATCTGCATCGGCGTGACGCTGCCGGCGCCGAGCGCCAGCGTGAGGTTGTCCGGGTGCTTGTCCTGCGCGAAGCCGAACTGCGCGGCCCAGTTGCGCACGGTGTTGATCCCCAGGTTCTGCACCACGCGGATGCTGACCAGGTTCTTCGACTTGGCCAGCGCCGCGCGCAGCGAGATCGGGCCGTTGAGCGGCTCGTCGTCGTCCTTGGGATCCCAATGCCGGCCGCCGGTCAGCGAATCGTCGATGACGATCGGCGCGTCCATCACCTGCGTGGCGGGCTGGATGCCGTGCTCGAGGGCGGCCGAGTAGATGAAGGGCTTGAAGCTGGAGCCCGGCTGGCGCCAGGCGCTGGTCACGTGGTTGAACTGGCTGTGCGAGAAGTCGAAGCCGCCCACCAGCGCGCGCACCTGGCCGGTGTTCGAGTCGAGCGACACCAGCGCGCCCTGCACGTCGGGCCACTGCGCCACGCGCCACTCGCTCTTGAAGCCCGGATCGCCGGCGGTGCGCATCACGCGGATGATGGCGCCGCGCTCGATGGCGAGGTCGTCGGGGGCCTTGGGCCGGAGGCCCGACTGCACGCCGCGCAGCGCGTCGCCGCTCAGGTGCAGCGTCTCGCCGCTGGCCAGGATCGCGACGATCTCCTTGGGGCTGGCATGCGTGACGACGGCCACGTGCAGGTCGTCGTCGTCCGCGTGGTCGTGCAGCGCGGCGGCGGCGGCGCTGTCGATGTCGACGTCGGTGTCGGGCAGGTCCTCGTTGTCCTCGGGGCCGCGCCAGGCCTGGCGGCGGTCGAAGTCGATCACGCCCTTGCGCACGGCGGCCTGCGCGGCGGCCTGGTCGGCCGACACCAGCGACGTGGTCACCTTCAGGCCCTGCGAGTAGGCCGCCTCGCCGAAGCGCTGCACCACCTGCTGGCGCACCATCTCGGCCAGGAATTCGGCACTGACCGGCGGCGCCCAGTGGCCGGTGATCTTCAGCGGCTGCTTCTTCGCGGCCTCCCACTGCGCGTCGGTCAGCACGCCCGTCTCGTGCATGCGCATCAGCACCACCATCTGGCGCGCCTTGGCCTTCTCGAAGTGCTCGGTCGGGTCGGCGCCGCCCGGGTTCTTGGGCAGGCCGGCCAGCATCGCCGCCTCGGCCGCGTTGAGCTGCTTCGAGGGCTTGCCGAAGTAGGTCAGCGAGGCCGCCTCGAAGCCGTAGGCGTGCTGGCCCAGGTAGATCTGGTTCATGTACAGCTCGAGGATCTGGTCCTTCGAGAGCGCCCGCTCGATCTTGAGCGCCAGCAGCGCCTCGGCGAACTTGCGCGAGTACGACTGCTTGCGGCTGAGGAAGAAGTTGCGCGCCACCTGCTGCGTGATCGTCGACGCGCCTTCGCGCCGGTGGCGGAACAGGTTGGACACAGCCGCGCGCACGATGCCCTTGACGCTGACGCCGCTATGGTTGCGGAAGTCGGCGTCCTCGGTGGCGATCAGCGCGTCCTTGAGCACCGGCGGGAACTCGCCCACCGGCATGAAGCGGCGCCGCTCCGGGCCGAACTGCGCGAGCTCGATGCCTTCGCGGGTGACGATCTCCAGCGGCTGGCGCGGCTGGTAGTGGGTGATCTCGTCGAGCTCGGGCAACTGCTCGGAGACGACGACGATGGCGGCGATCAGCGCGACGAGGAGCGCGGCGACGACGAACCCGCCGACCCACGCGATGGTGATCCACTGTTCCCGGGAAGGCTTCTTGAGCACGGTGCAGGCCGCGGCGGCGGCAAAGCAGACAAGGTGCAGACTTTAAGCGACGGCGACCGTCGGGCTGCGGGCGCCGGCCGGCGCCTGGAAAGTATCGTCCGCCGCGCCCGGCGGCGGCGGCGAGCGCGCCTCCGGGCGCTCACGCGGCCAGCTGCCGCGTCAACTCCGCGCTCGCCTGCATCAGCCGGTTGCCCAGCATCGCGCTGCGCGCGGGGCCCAGGCGCGAGCGCAGCGCCGCGATGCTGATCGAGGCGACCGGGGCCTGGTTGGCGTCGTAGACCACCACGCCGATGGCCCAGCTCTCCTCGAACACCATGCCCGGCTGCAGGCAGTAGCCGCGTTCGCGGGTGTCGCGCACCAGCGCAAGCAGGCGGGCGTCGGTGCAGCGCGGGAACCTGGCGGCGCGCAGCGCGGCGTTGCGGGCCAGCACGTCCGCCACGGTCGCGTCGGGCAGGGCCGCCAGCATCGCGCAGCTGCCGGCGCCCACGCCCAGTGGCCAGCGGTCGCCCGGCTTGATCAGCTGGTTGCGGATCGGGAAGTCGCCTTCGTCGCGCGACAGGCAGATGCTCTCGTGGCCGTGCAGCACGGTGAAGAACACCGTGTCGCCCGACTCTGCGGCGAGCGCGCGCAAGGTGCCCGCGGCCTGGCGCTGCAGCTCGTAGCTGGGCTCGGCGGCCAGGCCGACGGCGAAGGCCTCGGGCCCGAGCCGGTAGCGGCCGGCGGCGCCGTCGTGCAGCACGAAGCCCTCGTCGACCAGGGTGCGGGTCAGCCGGATCGCGGTCGTCTTGTTCAGGCCCAGCCGGTGGCCGATCTCGCCCATGCGCAGGCCGCCGGGCCCCACGCGGGTGAGCAGGCGCAGCACGGCCAGGCCGCGGCGCAGGGTCTGCGCGCCGGCCGTCTCGGCCCGCTCGGGTTCGCTCCGCGGAGCCGCGACCGCGGTCACCGCGCCGGGCGCGGCGTCGTGGCCCGCCGCCGGCGCGAGCAGGCCCGGTGCGGCGCGGTCGTTCATCGCGCGGCGCCCGCCGCGGCGTTGCGGCGCAGCGTCGGCAGGCCCACGCCCGCGGCGTCGAAGCCGCCGTCGACCGCGAGGAACTGGCCGTTGATGAAGCTGGCGTCGTCGCTGCACAGGAAGCCCACGCTGTTGGCCATCTCCTCGGGCGTGCCATAGCGGCCCTGGGGGATCGCGTCCTGGTAGTCCGAGCGGATCGCCACGCTGTGCACGAGCTTGGCCATCTCCGTCTCGACCGGCCCCGGGCAGATGGCGTTGACGCGGATGCCGATGTCGCCCAGTTCGACGGCCAGCTGCTTGGTCAGGTGCAGCAGCGCGGCCTTGCTGGTGCCGTAGGCCACGCGCAGCGTGCTCGCGCGCAGGCCCGAGATCGACGCGATGTTGACGATCGCGCCGCCGCCGGCCTTGATCATCTCGGGCACGCAGGCCTGGGTGCACAGGAAGGCGCCGTCGAGGTTGGTGTCCAGGACGTCGCGGAACTCGGCGTAGCTGGTCTGCATGACCGGCTTGAACACGGCGATGCCGGCGTTGTTGACGAGCTTGTCGAGGCGGCCGAAACGCGCCACGACCTGCGCCACGCCGGCGGCCACCTGGGCCGGATCGCGGACGTCGGCGTGCACGGCCAGCACCGCGTCGGGGCGGTCGAACGCGGCGACGCTGCGCTGCAGCGTCTCGTTGTCGATGTCCAGCAGCGCGATGCGGTGGCCGCGGGCCAGGAACCAGCGGCCGATGGCCAGTCCGATCCCGCGCGCGCCGCCGGTGACGAGGGCGACGGGAGCGTCGGTGGTGACGAGGGGCGAGGGGGTCAAGGGGGTCTCCTGGGCAACGATGGCGCGGTCGTTGTGCCGCGCCGGTGATGAATCGGGGTCAGGCCGCCGCCGGCAGCCACTCTTCCAGCGTCACCTCGAACGTGACGCACACGGGGTTGGCGCCGGCCACGAACGGGCCGCCGTGCACCTGGCCCTCGGTGTCGGCGACGATGCCGGTGATGGCCGCGCGCAGCGAGCCGTCGGCCTGCGTGCGCACCTCGCCGGCCAGGCTGACGATCTCGACAGCCGGCCCGCGCACCTGGCGCGTACCGCCGTCGGGCGCCATGAAGCAGGCGTCGACCAGGCTGCCGAGCGCCCCGCGCACGAACGCGTGCGCGAAGCCCTCGGCCACGCACAGCTTCTCGATGCTGAGAACCAGGTCCTCGTTGGGGGCGACCCGTGCGTAGGCCACGCGGCCCATCGCCCCCGTTTCCACGCGATGGACTTCAGACCGCATGGCGCGCCTCCACGGCGAACGGGCGCATCAGCGGCATGTGGGTTTCCGCGTCCTGCGTGATGCGCAGCTCGATCCCGTCCAGCGAGGTGGCCAGCAGCGCCGGCGGCGCGTCGCCGACGATGCTGCGGTCGACCACGACGTGGCCGCCGCGCACGCGGCCGTCCGCGCACACGAAGGTGGCGTGGCAGTGCACGACGGGCTCGCCGCGCCCCGACAGGCCCAGCGTGGCGTTGCCGAAGATCAGCGTGGCGGCGCCGGCATCGATGGGGCGCGTGTAGTTGGCCACGCGTTCGCCGCTCGGGTCGGGCGGCGCCACGCAGTAGAGCAGGTGGGCCAGCCGGCCGCCCAGCAGCGTCATCGACGCGGCGCCCACGCCCAGGCGCAGCAGCGGCTCGATGATGGCGTCCTGCAGCGTGCGCCCCGGCGCCAGCGCCAGCCGCACATGGCGCGCCTGCGCCGCGTGGCGGTGCTCGATGCGGATCGGGCCCACCGGGCCCGGATGCACCAGGATGCGGGCGCGGGGCAGGGCGGCGGCGGTCGTGGACGTGGACGTGGTCATCTTGTCTCCCGCGGGCTCATGGCCCGCATGTCGTGGTCGTCGCGGCCCGAGTGGGGCCGGCGACGGGTGGAGCCCAGTCTAGGAAAAGCCTTTCATTCACGGAAGTTTGCAATTCCTATTGATTGATCCAGAATTCAGATCGATGGAAATGCGTCATCTCCGCTGCCTGGTGGCCGTCGCCGAGGAACTTCACTTCGGGCGGGCCGCCCTGCGCCTGAACCTGTCGCAGCCGCCGGTCAGCCTGGCCATCAAGGAGCTCGAGGCCGAGCTGGGCGTCACGCTGTTCGAGCGCAGTTCGCGCCGCATCGCGCTCACCCGCGAGGGCGCGGAGGCGCTGCACGACGCGCGCGCCGTGCTCGCCCGCGCCGAGCTGCTCAAGCGCCGCGCGCAGGACTCCGCGCAGGGCCAGACGGGCGCGCTGTCGATCGGCTTCATCAGCCTGGCGGCCTACTCGTTCCTGCCGGCGGCGCTGCGGCGCTTCATGGCCGACTACCCGAAGGTCAAGGTCGCGCTGCTCGAGTCCACCACCGACCAGATGCTGGCCGAGCTGGAGATCGGCGCCCTGGACGTCGGGCTGATCTTCGCCTCGCCGGGCATGTCGCCCACGCTCGCCTACCGGCCCACGCAGCGCGAGGCGCTGGTGGTCGCGCTGCCGCAGGATCATCCGCAGGCGCGCTCGGCGCAGGTCGCGCTGGAACGGCTCGCGCACGAACGCTTCCTCGGCTTCGAGCGCCACTACGGCCCGATGATCTTCGACGCGATGGTGGCCACCTGCATGCGCCACGGCTTCAGCCCGGAGCTGTTCCCGGCGCGCCAGATGCACACCATCGTCAGCCTGGTGGCGGGCGGCATCGGCGTGGCCCTGGTGCCGGCGTCGGTCAAGGCGCTGCACCGCGAAGGCGTGGTCTACCGGCCGATCCGCGGCGAACGCACGCTGGTCGAGACCGGCGCGTGCTGGCGCCGGGCGGACGACTCGACGCTGGTGCAGGCGTTCGTCGACTACCTCCCCAAGCTGGGGATGGCGCGCGGACGTCCTGTCGGGCTATGATTTTTCTCTGACAGGGAGAGCGGGCCGGAGAGCCTGATGCTGGAGGGGGTGAGTGCGTATGTCGCGTCGCCGCCGCTTTGGAGAATTCCATGAGAACGCGTTTGCATGACATGCTCGATCGGGCGCTCGAGCTGCCCCTGATCTCCGACCTGCGCCAGAAGCGCTTCGACGCCGCGTTCACCAGCGGCCACTACTGCGGCGAGTTCCGCGGCGTCTTCCAGACCCATGCCGAATGCGCGGCCGCGGCCGTCTCGGCGAACATGCCCACCGGCTACGACAACGACGGCATGGCCGCGATGTACCGGGATCGGCTGGACCGCGTCTATCCCGCCGACTACCCGATGATGCTGTGGCTGGGCGAAGCCTTCGACGCCGGCGCCACGCGCGTCTTCGACCTCGGCGGCCACGTGGGCGTCGGCTACTACGCCTACCGGCGCTACCTCGAATTCCCCGCCGCGTTGTCGTGGCAGGTGCACGACGTCCCGGCCGTGATGGCGGCCGGCCGCGCGCTCGCGCAGGAACGCGACAGCTGGAAGCAACTGTCGTTCGTGGACGACTTCGGCGCGGCGGCCGACGCCGACGTGCTGTTCACCTCCGGCTGCATCCAGTACCTGGAGGACACCCTCGCGCAGCGCATCGCCGGGCTGCGGCGCCGGCCCGAATGGGTGCTGGTCAACCTGTTGCCGCTGCACCGGTCGCGGGCCTACTGGACGGTGCAGAGCACCGGACGGGCGCTGTGCCCCTACCGCATACAGAAGACCGACGAGTTCCTCGGCGAGTTCGACCGCCTGGGCTACACGAAGGTGGACCTGTGGGAGAACGCGGAGAAGCGCTGCAACATCGCATTCGCGCCCGAGTACAGCCTCGATCGCTACCACGGCGTCGCCTTCCGCCTGAAGTGACGTCGGCCTGAGCGGCCGGCGCTCGCGAACCGGCCCGACGTGCGCGGAACACGGGTGCTGCGGAGCGCTGCACGCGGGCGGCCCGTGCCCCGGCGGCACCGGGGCGCGGCCAGCGCTGGCGTCAGGATGTGAACCGTTTTCTGCGATGCGGCGCCGCAGCACGGGTGCCACGGGCCGCCCGGCCTGCGCAGAATCGGACCCCACGGACGCTGCGAACGCGGCCCGGCCAGGTTCACAGGGCGAACCGGCCCGGCCCCTCGCGTCGTCCCGCCATCACGCCAACCAGGGCCCGCACATGAACAACGCACACATCGTCGGCTGGGGCCACACGCCCTTCGGCAAGCTCGACGCCTTCGACACGGAACAGCTGATCCGCGACGCCGCGCTGCCCGCCGTGGCCGCCGCCGGCCTGCAGCTGGCCGACATCGACGGCATCTTCGTCGGCCACTTCAACGGCGGCTTCGTGCCGCAGGACTTCAGCGGCGCGCTGGTGGCCGTGGCCATCCCGGAGTTCCGCCACGTGCCCGCGGTGCGCGTGGAGAACGCCTGCGCCACCGGCTCGGCGGCGATCTGGGCGGCGCTCGACGCCGTCGGCTCCGGCCGCGTCCGGCATGCGCTGGTGGTGGGCATGGAGAAGATGAACACGTTGCCCAACGCGCAGATCGGCACCACGCTGCTCAAGTGCTCCTACGTGAAGGAAGAGGGCGCCACGCCCGGCGGCTTCGCCGGCGTGTTCGGTGCCATCGCGAGCGTCTATTTCGAGCGCTTCGGCGACCAGAGCGATGCGCTCGCGGCGATCGCCGCCAAGAACCACGAGAACGGCGTGCGCAACCCGTTCGCGCACATGCGGCGCGACCTCGGCGTCGAGTTCTGTCGCACCGTCTCCGAGAAGAACCCGTTCGTCGCCGGACCCCTGAAGCGCTCCGACTGCTCGCTCGTCTCCGACGGCGCCGCCGCGCTGGTGATCTCGCGCGATCCGGTGGCCGGCGCGACGGTGCAGCCGGTGCGCTGGCGCTCGCGCACCCAGGTCAACGAGTACCTGCCCCTGTCGCGCCGCGATCCGACGAAGTTCGAGGGCGCGGCGCTCGCCTGGCAGCGCGGGCTGGACGCCGCCGGGCTCGCGCTGTCCGACCTCCATTTCGTCGAGACCCACGACTGCTTCACCATCGCCGAACTGCTGGAGTACGAGGCGATGGGCCTGCGCGGTCACGGCCAGGGCGCGCGCGCCATCCTCGACGGCGACACCCGGCGCGACGGCCGGCTGCCGGTCAATCCGTCGGGCGGCCTGAAGTCGCGTGGCCATCCGATCGGCGCCACCGGGGTGTCGCAGCACGTGATGGCGGCGATGCAGCTCACCGGCACGGCGGGCGACATGCAGTTGCCGCGCGCCGGCCTGGGCGCCGTGTTCAACATGGGCGGCGCGGCGGTGGCGAACTACCTCAGTATCCTGGAGGCCGCGTGAGCAACGCGGCGCAGGTCTGCAACCTGTCGCAGCTGCTGCGCCAGACCGCGGCGCTGCACCCCGACCGTCCCGGCCTGATCCAGGGCGACCGCCAGTGGACATGGGGCGAGATCGACCGCCGCGTCGACGCCCTGGCGGCCGCGCTGCGCTCGCTGGGCATCGCCAAGGGCGACCGGCTGCTGGTGCAGTCGCGCAACACGCTGGCGATGTTCGAGAGCTGCTGGGTCGCGTTCCGCCTCGGCGCCGTCTGGGTGCCGGTGAACTTCCGCCTGACCCCGCCCGAGGTGGCGCAGCTGGGCGCCTCCAGCGGCGCGGTGGCGATGCTGGTGGGCGACGGCTTCGAGGCGCACGTGGACGCGGTGCGCGCGGCGGTGCCGGCCTTGCGCCTGGTCGTCCCCCTGGGCGGCGGCCGTGCCGGCGAGCTGAACTGGGAGGCGCTGGCGGCGGCGCACCTGGGCGCCGAGCCGTCCGAGGCCCCGGTCGCCGCGGACGACCCGCTGTGGTTCTTCTACACCTCCGGCACCACCGGACGGCCCAAGGCCGGCATGCTGACGCACGGGCAGATGGCCTTCGTCGTCGCCAACCACCTGGCCGACCTGATCCCCGGCACCACCGAGCACGACGTCTCGATCGCGGTGGCGCCGCTGTCGCACGGCGCCGGCATCCACGCGCTGCTGAACGTGGCGCGCGGCGCGGCCACGGTGCTGCTGCCCGGCGACAAGCTCGACCCGGCGCAGTTCTGGGAACTGGTGGCGCGCCACCGGGTCAGCAACGTGTTCACGGTGCCCACCATCGTCAAGATGCTGGTCGAGCATCCGTCGGTGCACGCGCACGACCGCTCGTCGCTGCGCTACATGGTCTATGCCGGCGCGCCGATGTACCGCGCCGACCAGCAGCACGCGCTGCGCACGCTGGGCCCGGTGCTGGTGCAGTACTTCGGCCTCGGCGAGGTGACCGGCTGCATCACCGTTCTGCCGCCCTCCATGCATTCGGCCGACGACGATTCGCCCGCCGCCAACGTCGGATCCTGCGGCCGTCCGCGCACGGGCATGGAGGTGGCGATCCTCGACGCGGCCATGCGCCGCGTGCCGGCGGGCGAGGTCGGCGAGATCTGCTGTCGCGGGCCCGCCGTGTTCGCGGGCTACCACGACAACCCCGAGGCCACCGCCCAGGCCCTGCGGGGCGGCTGGTTCCACACCGGCGACCTGGGCCGCGTCGACGTGCGCGGGCTGCTCTACATCACCGGCCGCGAGTCCGACATGTACATCTCCGGCGGGTCCAACGTCTACCCGCGCGAGGTCGAGGAGGTGCTGCTGACGCATCCCGCCGTCGCCGAGGTGGCGGTGCTGGGCATCCCCGACCCGAAGTGGGGCGAGGTGGGCGTGGCGGTGGTCGTCGTGCGGCCTGGCCTGGCCTGCGACGTCGCCACGTTGCTGGCCCACCTGGACGGGCGCTGCGCACGCTACCGCTGGCCGCGCCATGTCGTGTTCTGGGACGCCCTGCCGCGTTCGGGCTACGGCAAGGTGGCCAAGAAGGACATCCGCGAACGACTCTTCGCCAGCGGCGAATTGTGGGAATCCACAGGCCTGGGGAAGACGAGGCAGTCCGCGCCGGCCTGAGCCTTCACAATCGACTGCACAAGCGATTCGCGGCCGCCACCAGAGGCGTCGCCGCGGGCGACGAGATCAACGACAACACCGGAGACAACCGCATGCAACTCACCCGCCGCCAGATCCTCGCAGGCGCCGCCGGCAGCCTCGCCGTGCCCTCGATGGGCGCGTTCGCGCAGAAGGCCGAGTTCACGTACAAGTACGCGAACAACCTGCCGCTGACCCACCCGATGAACCTGCGCGCCAAGGAGATGGCCGACGCGATCCGCGCCGAGACCAAGGGCCGCGTCGACATCCAGATCTATCCGAACAACCAGCTCGGCTCCGACTCCGACATGCTCAGCCAGCTGCGCTCGGGCGGCATCGAGTTCTTCACGCTGTCCGGCCTGATCCTGGGCCAGCTCGTGCCGGCCTCGCAGATCAGCGGCGTGGGCTTCGCGTTCCCCAACTACGACACGGTGTGGAAGGCGATGGACGGCGAGCTCGGCGCCTGGATCCGCGCCCAGATCCTGAAGAAGGACCTGGTGGCGATGGACAGGATCTGGGACAACGGCTTCCGCCAGACCACCTCGTCGAGCAAGCCCATCGTCACGCCGGAAGACTTCAAGGGCTTCAAGATCCGCGTGCCGGTGTCGCCGCTGTGGACCTCGATGTTCAAGGCCTTCGACGCCGCGCCCGCCTCGATCAACTTCGCCGAGGTCTATTCGTCGCTGCAGACGAAGATCGTCGAGGGCGAGGAGAACCCGCTGGCCATCATCGCCACGGCCAAGCTCTACGAGGTGCAGAAGTACTGCTCGCTGACCAACCACATGTGGGACGGCTTCTGGTTCCTGGCCAACAAGAAGGCCTGGGACAAGCTGCCGCCCGACCTGCAGGCCATCGTCGCGAAGAACATCAACGCCGCCGGCCTGAAGGAACGCGCCGACGTCGCCGAGCTCAACGCCAGCCTGCAGAAGGACCTGACCGCCAAGGGCATGGTCTTCAACGCCACCAAGGCCGACCTGTTCCGCGACCACCTGCGCAAGGCCGGCTTCTACAGCGAGTGGAAGACGAAGTTCGGCGACGAAGGGTGGGCGGTGCTCGAGCGCAGCGTCGGCAAGCTGTCGTGAGAAAGCCGGTCCGGCTCGACGAGCTGGCGCTGGCGCCGGTGCGCGACGCCTTCGGCCATGCGCTGCCCGAGGCCGCCAACGGCCCGGTCATCACGCAGACCAGCGCCGCGCGCGGCTGGCTCGCACGCATCGAATGGGCGCTGGGCTGGCTGGTGGAAGTGCCGGCGGCGCTGCTGGTGGTGGCCGACATCGTCGTGCTGCTGGCCGGCGTCGTCGCGCGCTTCGTGCTGCACAGCCCGCTCGTCTGGTCGGACGAACTCGCCTCCATCCTGTTCCTGTGGCTGGCGATGTTCGGCTCGGTCGTCGCGCTGCGGCGCGGCGAGCACATGCGCATGACGGCCATCGTGGCCCGGCTGGGCCCCGGCGGCCGCGCGCTGATGGAGGCCGTGGCCACCTGCGCCTGCCTGGCGTTCCTGGCCATGGTCCTCGGCCCCGCCTGGGAGCATGCGCGCGACGAGGCCGACATCACCACGCCGGCCCTCGAGATCTCCAACCTGTGGCGCGAGATCGCGATGCCCATCGGCGTCGCGCTGATGGGCGCGTTCGCGCTGCTGCGCCTGCTGCGCGAGGCGAGCGCGAAGCACATCGCCGCCGCGCTGGTGCTGGTGGGCGGCCTGTGCGCCGCGTTCTGGTTCGGGCGCGCCGCGTTCGAGGACCTGGGCCGGCTGAACCTGCTGGTCTTCTTCGTCGGCATCGCCGCGGGCAGCGTGCTGGCGGGCATCCCGATCGCGTTCGCGTTCGGCCTGGGCACCTTCGGCTACCTTGCGCTGGCCACCGGCACGCCGATGCCGGTGATCGTCGGCCGCATGGACGAGGGCATGTCGCACCTGATCCTGCTGGCGGTGCCGCTGTTCGTGTTCCTGGGCCAGCTGCTCGAGGCCACCGGCATGGCGCGCGCGATGGTCGCCTTCCTGGCCGGACTGCTGGGCCATGTGCGCGGCGGCCTGTCGTACGTGCTGGTCGGCGCGATGTACCTGGTCTCGGGCATCTCCGGCGCCAAGGCCGCCGACATGGCCGCCGTGGCGCCGGCGCTGTTCCCCGAGATGAAGGCACGCGGTGCCGACGAGGGCGAGCTGGTCGCGCTGCTGGCGGCCACCGGCGCGCAGACCGAGACGGTGCCGCCCAGCCTGGTGCTGATCACCATCGGCTCGGTCACCGGCGTGTCCATCGCCGCGCTGTTCACCGGCGGCCTGCTGCCCGCGCTGGTGGTGGGGCTGATCCTGTGCGCGGTGGTGGGCTGGCGCAGCCGCGGCGAGGACCGCAGCCACGTGCAGCGCACGTCCTGGCGCACCAACCTCCGGCTGTTCGGCTTCGCGTTCCCCGCGCTGGCGCTGCCGTTCCTGATCCGCGCCGCGGTGGTCGAGGGCGTGGCCACGGCCACCGAGGTGTCGACCATCGGCATCGTCTACGCACTGCTGGTGGGCGCCTTCGTCTACCGCCAGATGCGCTGGCGCCACCTGGGCCGCATGCTGGTGGGCACGGCGGCGCTGTCGGGCGCGATCCTGCTGATCATCGGCACCGCCACCGCGATGGCCTGGGGCCTGACGCAATCGGGCTTCTCGGGCTGGCTGGCGGGCACGATGGCGGCGATGCCGGGCGGCGCGCCGATGTTCCTGGCCGTCTCCATCGTCGCCTTCGTGGTGCTCGGCTCGGTGCTGGAAGGCATTCCCGCGATGGTGCTGTTCGGCCCGCTGCTGTTTCCCATCGCCCGCCAGCTGGGCATCCACGACGTGCACTACGCGATGGTGGCCACGCTGGCCATGGGCCTGGGCCTGTTCGCGCCGCCGCTGGGGGTGGGCTACTACGCCGCCTGCGCCATCGCCCGCGTGAACCCCGACCGCGGCATCCGGCCGATGCTGCGCTACATGCTGGCGCTGCTCGTCGGCACCCTCATCGTCGCGGCGGTGCCGTGGTTGTCGATCGGGTTCCTGTAGGCGCTTGCGGCTGGGATTGGCGTTGGCGTGCGCGGTGAGCCTGCGGCGCTGGATGCTTCGCCGGGTGGCGAGGCGGTTGGTGTGAGGCTGGCGCTCGGAGACCTCGCGTCGCGGGGCGGGTGGGGGTTCCTGTTTCGCTCATGCGTCCGCGGTCGGCTGCGGCCTGCGGCCTCCGCGCGACTGCGCTGCGGTGCTCGGCCCCCAGGGCTTCGTCGCAAGGTCGGCGCGTAGCAGGCCTGTACCGACGGCTCGCCGCACAGCGCGCCTCGTGCTCCTCGGCCTCGCTGCGCTCGGCAACCCTGGGCGCCTGCGCTCCTCGCCGCTCCCGAATTCGCGAAACAGGAACCCCCACCCACCCCGCTCGTCAACGTTCCTCGCTGGGCTGGAAGGAAGACAGACAAGTGCGCTCGCGCAGGCGAGCGAGTCGTCGTTCACGGCATGCGGAGAGGGTCGCGCCACGGGACGCGATGGCGCACACAGGTTCCAGGCGCGAGCCCGCGCAAAGGTCACGCGCGATTGGCGTTCACGGCAGACGCGAAGCGGTGCTCCGCGGGGCGCGATGGTGTGCACAGGCTCCCTGCGCGAGCTCGAGCAATGGCCGCCCGCGCTCGGCGTCCACCGCCTGCGGACAGGGTCGCCACGGCACGCGCTGGCGCGCACAAATTCCAGGCGCGAGCTCGCGCAATGGCCGCACGGGCCTGAGGTTCATGCTCGCCTGCGCGAGCGCACTTCAATGTCTTTTCCACAAAGCGAGGAGACGTCGTCGAGCGGGGTGGCGGGGCTTGCCGTCTCGCGAATTCGGAAGCGGCGAGGAGCGCAGGTACCCAGGGTTGCCGAGCGCAGCGAGGCCGAGGAGCACGAGGCGCGCTGTGCGGCGGGCCGTTGGTACAGGCTTGCTACGCGCCGAGCTTGCGACGAAGCCCTGGGGGCCGAGCACCGCAGCGCAGTCGCGCGGAGGCCGCAGGCCGCAGCCGACCGCGGACGCATGAGCGAGACGGCAACCCCCGCCGCCCCGCGTCGCGCGCCTCTCCGAGCGCCGCTCGCCCCGCTTCGCCGCCCTCGGCGAAGCGCCAGCGCCAGAGCCAGCGCCAGAGCCAGCGCCGAGCACCGCACCGCACCGCACCGCAGCGCAGCGCAGCGCAGTCGCGCGAAGGCCGCAGGCCATAGGCCATAGGCCATAGGCCGTAGCCGACGCATGAGAGAAACAGAAACCTCCACCTACCCCGCGACGCGAGGTTTCCGGTCGCCTGCCGCTCGCCAACCGCTTCGCCCCTGGCGAAGCGCGCAGCGCCGCAGGCTCACCGCGCAGCCGGGGCCACGGGAGCGTCTCAGCGCGAGGGTGTCGGCTCGCCGCAGCGCCGGCGCAGGAACTGGCCCGCCACGAACAGGTCCCGCTCGATCGCGCGGCGGGCGGCGGCGCTGTCGCGGACGGCCAGTGCGCGCAGCAGGTCCTCGTGCGCATCGTTGAGCACGGCGGGTGCCGCGGCCTCCTCGAACAGCTGGTTGGACAGCGGCCCGATGCGCAGCCACACCGTCTCGATCAGCGCCATCAGCAGGGGCGATCCGGCGGCGCGGTACAGGCGCACGTGGAAGTCCTCGTTGACCGCCAGGTAGGTCTTGGCGTCGAGCGCGCGCAGCGCGGCGGCCATGCGCGCGGACTCCCCGCGCAGCGCGTCGAGGTCGGCGGCGGACAGGCGCAGCGCGCCGCGCTCGGCGGCCTCGCCCTCGAGCAGCAGCCGGGTCTGCAGCACGTCGTCGAACTCGGCGCGCGACAGCCGCGGCACCGCCACGCCGCGGTTCGGGCTGTAGGTGAGCGCGCCCTCGGCGGCCAGGCGCTGCAGCGCCGCGCGCACCGGCATCAGGCCGACGCCCAGCTCGGCGGCCACGTCGCGCAGCTTCAGCCGCTCGCCGGGCAGGAAGCGGCCCACGGTGACCCAGTGGCGCAGCGTCTCGTAGGTCTGCTGTTCGCGGGTCATGCGCGCAGGCCGGCCAGCACGTCGTCGAAGGCGGCCAGCAGGCGGTCGACGTCGGCGTCGCTGGTGACCGGGCTGGCCAGCAGCATGTTGTGGAACGGCGTGATCATGACGCCGCGATTGAGCAGCGCCAGGTGGACGAGGTGCTCCAGAGGGGGGTGCGCCAGCGCGTCGGCCTCGCTGCCGTTGCGCGGCGGGCGCGGGCCGAACTGGAACTCGCAGCGCGCACCCACCTGCGTCACGCACCAGGCCAGGCCATGGCGCGCGATGGCTTCACGCAGCCCGTCGGCCACCTGCGTGCAGCAGGCCGTCATGCGCTCATGGGCGGCCGGCGTCGCCACCTCGGCCAGCGTGGCGCGCAACGCCGCCATCGCCAGCATGTTGGCGGTCAGCGTGGTGCCGATGCCCGAGTGCCCGGGGGGCGCGGCGCGCTTGGCGGCCGCGGCGCGCGCGGCCAGATCCTCGCTGAAGCCGTAGACGGCGCACGGCACGCCGCCGCCGATCGGCTTGCCCAGCACCAGCGCGTCGGGCGCCAGGCCGTGGGCGCGCGCGTAGCCGCCCACGCCGCTGCTGAGGGTGTGGGTCTCGTCGAGCACCAGCAGCGCGCCGTGGGCGCGGATCAGCGCCTGCGCCCGCGTCCAGTAGTCGGGTTCGGGCAGCACCATGCCGATGTTGGTCATCACCGGCTCGGCCAGCACGCAGGCGACGTCGCCCGCGGCCAGCGCGGCCTCCAGCGCCGCGAGGTCGTTGAACTCGACGACCGTGGTGTGCAGCGTCAGGTCGTGCACCTGGCCGAGCAGGCTGTCGCGCGCGCGCGGCCGGCCGTCGACCAGGTCGACGAACACGTCGTCCACGGTGCCGTGGTAGCAACCGTTGAAAACGACCAGCCGCCGGCGGCCGGTGGCGGCGCGCACCCAGCGCAGCAGGAAGCGGTTGGCGTCGCTGGCGGTCATCGCGCTCTGCCAGAACGGCAGGCCGAAGCGGCGCGCCAGTTCCTCGCCCACCCAGGCGGCGTCCTCGGTGGGCAGCATCGTGCTGCAGCCGCGCGCCATCTGCGCGCCCACGGCGGCGGCGACGGCGGGGTTGGCGTGGCCGAACATGGCGCCGGTGTCGCCCAGGCAGAAGTCCACCCGTTCGTGGCCGTCGACGTCGGTCACGTGCGCGCCGCGAGCCTGGGCCACGTGCAGCGCGAACGGCGTCGCCCAGTCGTTCATCCAGTGCAGCGGCGCACCCAGCAGCCAGTGGCGCGCGGTGCGCTCGGCGAGCGCCCGCGAGCGCGGGTTGTCGGCGACGAAACGCGCGCGCTCGGCGGCCGCGAAGCGGGCCAGCCGGTCGGCGTCGAGGCCCGCGGGGACCGGCGTGCTCGCGCTCATACCAGCAGCAGCAGGTGTTCGCGCTCCCAGGAACTGATCACGCGGTTGTAGGTGGCGTACTCGAGCTCCTTGACGGCGCAGAAGGCCTTGACGAACAAGGGCCCCAGCACGTCCGACAGCGCCTCGCACCCGCGCATGCGGGCGATGGCGTCCTCGAGGTGGCGCGGCAGCTCGTGGTCGAGATCCCAGGCGCTGCTGGCCATCGCGTCCGAGGGCGCGAGGCGCTCCATCATGCCGAGGTAGCCGCAGGCCAGCGTGGCGGCCATCGCCAGGTACGGGTTGACGTCGACGCCGGGCACCCGGTTCTCGACGCGGCGCGCGGCCGGCGCCGACTCCGGCACCCGGATCCCGCAGGTGCGGTTGTCGTGGCCCCAGCGCACGTTGATCGGCGCCGACATGAAGCGCGACAGCCGGCGGTACGAATTGACGTAGGGCGCGAACATCGGCATCACCAGCGGCACGTACTTCTGCAGGCCGCCGATGTAGTGCGAGAAGTGCGCGCTGGCGCTGCCGTCGGCGTTGGAGAAGATGTTGTGGCCGGTGGCCGCGTCGACGATGCTCTGGTGGATGTGCATCGCGCTGCCCGGCTCGCGCTCCATCGGCTTGGCCATGAAAGTGGCGAAGATGCCGTGGCGCAGCGCCGTCTCGCGCACGGTGCGCTTGAACAGGAACACGCGGTCGGCCAGGTCCATCGGGTCGCCGTGCGAGAAGTTGATCTCCATCTGGCCGGCGCCGGCCTCGTGGATCAGCGTCTCCACGCCGAGCCGGTGGACGCCGCAGAACTGCGACAGTTCCATGAAGAACGGATCGAAGTCGTTGACGGCGTCGATCGAGTACGACTGCCGGCCCGCTTCCGGCTTGCCGGTGCGCCCCAGCGGCGGCTGCAGCGGCTCGTGCGGGTTCTGCTGGCGCGCGACCAGGTAGAACTCCATCTCGGGCGCCACCACCGGCCGCCAGCCCTTGGCCTCGTAGAGCGCCATCACCCGGCGCAGCACGCTGCGCGGCGACAGTTCCACCGGCGAGCCGTCGAACTCGTGGCAGTCGTGGATCACCACGGCCACCGGCTCGGCGGCCCAGGGCACGAGGCGCACCGTGCCGGCGTCGGGCAGGCACACCATGTCGGGGTCGGTCTCGCCCACGTAGGGGCCGTTGTCGGGCTGCTGGCCGTTGACGGTGTTGAGCAGCACGCTCTTGGGAATGCGCATCTCGCCGGAGGCGAGGAACAGGTCCTTGGGCAGGATCTTGCCGCGCGCGATGCCCGTCATGTCGGGGATCACGCACTCCACTTCGTGGATGCGGTGCTGGGTCAGGAAATCGCGCAGGTGGTCGGACATGGGATGCGCGCGGTCGACGGCGCTCCGCTGTGGATGTGATCACAAGTATGGATCAAGTCTCCAGAGCGCTATGGGCCATCACCCAGTGAATGCGTGGGAGATGTGATCACAATCCGGTTCAGAACGGTGCGTCGCCCTCGATCGTCGTGCGGTTCAGGCGCCGCCGCAGGTGGTCGGGCGTGCCGGCGGCCAGGTGCATCAGCGAGCGGTTGTCCCAGAACACCATGTCGCCCGGCTGCCAGCGGTGGCGGTAGACGAACTCGGATCGCGTCGAGTGCGCGAACAGCGCCGCCAGCAGGTCGCGGCTCTCGTCCTCGGGCACGTCCAGCACGCGCGTGGTGAAGTGCTCGCTGACGAACAGGGCCGGGCGGCCGGTCTCCGGGTGGGTGCGCACGATGGGCTGGGCCACCGGCGGCACCGCGGCGACCTGGGCCGGGGTCAGGTCGGGCCGCCACGGGTTGCGCTTCTGCAGCTCGGCGTACTTGCACAGGTACCAGTGCTCGGCGCGCCGGCCCGCGATGGCCGTGCGCAGTGCCGCGGGCAGGGCGTCGAACGCGCGGTGCTGGTTGGCGAACAGCGTGTCGCCGCCCTCGGCGGGCAGTTCCTGCGCGTGCAGCATCGAGCCCAGGCTGGGCGTGGGCAGGTAGGAGAGATCGGAATGCCAGTAGGCGCCGGCGTCGCCGAGGCCGATCGGCCTGCCGTCCGCCTTGATGTTGGAGATCACCAGCACCTCGGGATGGCCCGCCAGCGCGAACTGGCTGAGCACATGGCGCTGCAGCGGTCCGAAGCGGCGGCTGAACGCCACCTGCTGGTCGGGCGTGATGTCCATGTCGCGGAACACCAGCACGTGGTGGTCGAGGTGGGCGCGGTGGATGCGCGCGAAGTCGGCCTCCGACAGCGGGCGCACGAGGTCGAGCCCGATCACTTCGGCGCCGCAGGGGGCGTCGAACGGGCGGATGACGAGGTCGGAGGCGAAGGCGGACGAGACGGCGGGCATGGCCGAAGATAGCGCAGCGCGGGCCGCTGCGCACGCATAAGCAAGCAGGGCGGCCGCATGGCGTGCGGCGTCCGTTGCCGTGCCGACAATGAAAAACGGCCACCGTCGGTGGCCGTTCCCAGTGTGCGCGTCCGCTCAGTGACCGGACGAGCCCGAGGCGCCCAGGCCCGTTTCCGAACGCACCTGCTGCGCCGGGAACGCGGCGCGCTCGGCGGCGGCCTGCTTGCTGCGATCGAGCATCGAGACCACGTAGATGGCCACGAACGCGATCGTCATCGAGAACAGCGCCGGCGAGGTGTACGGGAACCAGGCCGAGCCCTTCGGGTTGCCCAGCGTGACTTCCCACACCGACGGCGAGACCACCGTCAGGCCCACCGACGAGGCCAGGCCCAGGAAGCCGCCGGTCACCGCGCCGCGCGTCGTGCAATCCTTCCACAGCACCGACATGAACAGCACGGGGAAGTTGGCCGATGCCGCGATCGCGAACGCGAGCGAGACCATGAACGCGATGTTCTGCTTCTCGAACGCGATGCCCAGCACCACCGCCACGATGCCCAGGGCGACCGTGGTGACGCGCGAGACGCGCAGCTCGGAGGCGCTGTCGGCCTTGCCCTTCTTGAACAGCGTCGCATACAGGTCGTGCGATACGGCCGAGGCGCCCGACAGCGTCAGGCCGGCCACCACCGCGAGGATGGTCGCGAACGCCACCGCCGAGATGAAGCCGTAGAACACGTCGCCGCCGACCGTCTTGGCCACCAGCACCGCAGCCATGTTGGCCGTGCCCGCGCCGCCCTTGATCACGCCCTTGACCGTGTCGGCCATCTCGGGGTTGGTGAGCACCAGCGTGATCGCGCCGAAGCCGATGATGAAGATCAGCACGTAGAAGTAGCCGATCCAGGTCGTCGCCCACAGCACCGACTTGCGGGCCTGCTTCGCGTCAGGCACCGTGAAGAAGCGCATCAGGATGTGCGGCAGGCCGGCGGTGCCGAACATCAGCGCCATGCCGAAGCTGATCGCCGAGATCGGATCCTTGACGAAGCCGCCCGGACGCATGATGCCGCCGCCGATCTTGGCGGCCTCCTCGGGCGTCTTGCCCGCGGCCGAGGCGATCAGCGTCTTCACTTCGACGCTCCTGGCGAACAGCCGTTCGGGCGAGAAGCCGAACTGCGCGAGCACCATGAAGGCCATGAAGGTGACGCCGGCCAACAGCATGCAGGCCTTGATGATCTGCACCCAGGTGGTGGCCGTCATGCCGCCGAACAGCACGTAGACCATCATCAGGGCGCCGACGATGACGACCGCCATCCAGTAGTCGAGCCCGAACAGCAGCTTGACGAGCTGGCCCGCGCCGACCATCTGCGCGATCAGGTAGAACGCAACCACGACCAGCGTGCCCGAGGCCGCGAACGCGCGGATCGGACCCTGCTTGAAGCGGTAGCCGGCGACGTCGGCGAAGGTGAACTTGCCCAGGTTGCGCAGCCGCTCGGCCATCAGGAACGTGATGACGGGCCAGCCCACGAGGAAGCCGATCGAGTAGATCAGGCCGTCGTAGCCGCTGGCCATCACGGCTGCCGAGATGCCCAGGAAAGACGCGGCCGACATGTAGTCGCCCGCGATCGCCAGGCCGTTCTGGAAGCCGGTGATGCCGCCGCCGGCGGTGTAGAAATCGGCAGCCGAGCGCGTGCGCGCCGCCGCCCACTTGGTGATCCACAGCGTGCCCGCGACGAACACCGCGAACATCGAGATGGCGGTCCAGTTGGTCGCCTGCTTGGCGACCTGGCCCAGGTCGGCACCGGCCGCGACGGCCGCGCCGCAAGCGGCGAACGCGGCGAGTGCGAGGAGGAGTCGGAGGCTGCGGCTCATTTCACTTCCTCTTCCAGGATCGCGCGGGTCAGCGCGTCGAATTCGGTGTTCGCACGCCGCACGTACAGCGCGGTGATCAGGATCGTGAAGACGATCACCCCCATGCCGATCGGGATGCCGACGGTCGTCACGCCGTCGCCGATGGGCTGCGACAGGAAGGGCTTGTTGAACGCGATCAACGCGATGTAGCCGTAGTACACGACGAGCATGCACGCGGCGAGCAGCCAGCCGAAGCCGTTGCGCTTGCGTCGAAGCTCGTGGTACTTGGGATTGGCCAGGATGCGGTCGGTCACCGGATCGGACATGGAAGAGTCTCCTGATGTAATTTGAGGTCTGAACGCGCGGAGTGTGGCGGTGCTCACTGACCGCCGTCTTACCGGCGCGCGATTTCGATGCAACTGGCTTGATCGCGATCAGTCCAGCGTCAGCCGGGCCGGCGATGATGCGTCCACCGTGCCGAACGCCTTCAATTTCTCCGCCTCGCCCTTCGACTGCCTCGGCGGCGACGAACGGCGCCTGGTGCGCGACAGCGTGGACATCGCCTACTTCCGCGCCGGCGCCACCATCCTGGAGCCGGGCAGCGCGCCGCAGCACCTGTTCGTAACGATCAAGGGGCTGGTGCACCAGCTCGATGGCGGCGCGGTCGTGGCCAGCTACGGGCCCGACGACTGCTTCGACGGGCGCGCGCTGGTCGCGGGCAAGGCCAGCAGCCTGTTCGTCGCGGCCGAGGAGGTGCTGCTGTACCAGATCGCCAGGCCGGCGGTCAGCGAGCTGATCTCGCGCAACGCCACCTTCGGTGCGCTGCTGTTCGCCGACCTGTCCCAGAAGCTCAGCGCGCTCGCCGAGCACGGGCCGAAGCACCAGTTGCAGTCGCTGGCGATGGCGCGTGTCGAGCAGGCGTTCATCCGCCCGGCGCTCGTCGTCGACGCCGCGGACGACATCGTCACGGTCGTCAAGCTGTTCCACGCGAAGCGCACCGGCAACGTGCTGGTGCGCGACACCTCCACCGATCCGCCGCGCCTGGGCATCTTCACCACCACCGGCCTGCAGCGCGCGATCCTCGACGGCACGCCGCTCGACCAATTGCCCGTAGGCCGGATCGCGACCTTCCCGCTGGTCACCGTCAAGCCGGGCGAGGCCTTGTTCGACGCGCTCGCGCTGATGATCCGCCACGGCGTGCACCGCCTGGTCGTCGCCGACGGCGAACGCATCGTCGGCTTCCTGGAGCAGCTCGACCTGCTCAGCTTCCTCTCGAACCATTCCTACCTGATCACGCTGCAGATCCTGCAGGCCGAGGACACCGCCGCGCTCGCCGCCGCGGCCGAGGCGATCAACAAGCTGATCGCGCTGCTGTGGCGCAACGGCACCCGGGTGGCGATGATCGCGCGCCTGGTGCGCGAGCTGAACGACAAGCTCATCGAACGCGCCTGGCAGCTGGTCGCGCCGCCGGAGCTGGTGGCCAACAGCTGCCTGTTCGTGATGGGCAGCGAAGGCCGCGGCGAGCAGCTGCTCAAGACCGACCAGGACAACGGCCTGGTGCTGCGCGACGGCTACGCGCCGCCGGCCGACCTCGACGCGATCTGCGTGCGCTTCTCGCAGGCGCTGGCCGATTTCGGCTACCCGGAATGCCCGGGCGGCATCATGGTGCGCAACCCGCAATGGCGCCACGGCGAGCACGAGTTCGCCCAGACGGTGCGCCGCTGGCTGCTGATGCCCGACGCCGAGAGCCTGATGGCGCTGGCCATCTTCATCGACGCGCACGCCGTCTGCGGCGACCGCGCGCTGCTCGAGTCGGTGCGCGCGTCGGTGTTCGAGCTGGTGTCGGGCAACGACGTGCTGATCGGACGCTTCGCCGCGGCGATCGACTCCTTCGAGGATGGCAACGGCTGGTGGACGCGGCTGATCTCGCTGACCACCGGCAGCAGCGAGGAGCTGGACTTGAAGAAGGCCGGCCTGTTCCCGCTGGTGCACGGCGTGCGCAGCCTCGCGCTGGAAGCCCGGCTGGCGGTCACCGGCACGGTCGAACGCATCGACGCGCTGCTGGCGCTCGGACGCCTGCCGGCCGACCTCGCCCCCGACCTCGTCGAATGCCTGCACTTCCTGATGGGCCTGCGCCTGAAGGTGGGCCTGGACGCGATGGACGCCGGCCAGCGCGACGCCAACGGCCGCATGGTGGTGCTCGGCCGCGTCGGCCAGCTCGACCGCGACCTGCTCAAGGACGCGCTGGCCATCGTCAAGCGCTTCAAGGCGCTGCTGCGGCAGCGCTATCGGCTGGACGCGTTGTGACCTCGTGGTGGCGCGCGCTCAAGCGCGAGTGGCTGCTGTACCACCTGGGGGACCCGCGTTTTCGCTTCATGTGGGACGACCCGCCCGCCGACGAGTGGGTGGCGCTCGATTGCGAGACGACGGGCCTCAACACCCACCGCGACGAAATCATCTCGATCGGTGCGCTGCGCATCGTCGGCGACCGGCTGATGACCAGCGAGCGCCTGGAGCTGCTGGTCCGGCCGAGCCGCCCGATCTCGCCCGAGAGCGTGCGCGTGCACGGGTTGCGCGAGAGCGACGTCGCCGGCGGCCTCGCGCCCGACGACGCGCTGATGCAGCTGATGCGCTTCATCGGCAGCCGCCCGCTGGTGGGCTACTACCTCGAGTTCGACCTGGCCATGATCGACCGCGCCGTGTTCCCGATGCTGGGCATGGGGCTGCCGCAGGAACGCATCGAGGTGTCCTCGCTGTACTACGAATACAAGCGGCGGCAGTTGCCGCCGTACCGCCAGGCCGAAAGCATCGACCTGCGCTTCGCGACCTTGATGAAGGATCTCGACCTGCCGCAGCGCGCCGCGCACGACGCGTTGAACGACGCGGTGATGGCGGGGCTGGCGTTCGTCAAGCTGCGCCACCTGCTCGCGGACGGCTGAGCCTCAGGTCTTCAGCCGCTCCAGGGCCTGCGCCACGGTCTGGACGGTGCGTTCCACGTTGCGCAGCTTCTCGAGGCCGAACAGGCCGATGCGGAACGTGGAGAAGTCCGGCCCCTCGTCGCACTGCAGCGGCACGCCGGCGGCCGTCTGCAGGCCCAGCGCGGCGAACGCCTTGCCGCTCTTGATGTCGGGGTCGGACGTGTAGCTGACCAGCACCCCCGGCGATTGCCAGCCCGGCGCCGCGACGCTGGCGAAGCCCTTGGCCTGCAGCAGCTCGCGGATGCGCTGGCCCTGGTCCACCTGCGCCTGGCGCAGCACCTCCAGCCCGGCGTCCACCGTCTCGCGCATCGTGTCGCGCAGGCGCAGCAGCGCATCGGTGGGCAGGGTGGCGTGGTAGGCGTGGCCGCCGCCTTCGTAGGTCTCCATGATCTGCAGCCAGCGCTTGAGGTCGCAGGCGAAGCTGGTGCTGGTCGTGGCATCGATGCGCTGGCGCGCGCGTTCGCTCAGGGCGACCAGCGCGCCGCAGGGCGAACTGCTCCAGCCCTTCTGCGGCGCGCTCACCAGCACGTCGACCTCGCAGGCGTCCATGTCGACCCACAGCGCGCCGGAGGCGATGCAGTCCAGCACGAACAGGCCGCCCACTTCGTGCACCGCTGCGCCCACCGCGCGCAGGTAGTCGTCGCCCAGCAGCATGCCGCTGGCGGTCTCGACGTGGGGCGCGAAGACGACCGCGGGTCGTTCGGTGCGAATTTCCGCCAGCACCTCCTCCAGCGGGGCGGGGGCGAACGGCGCGGTGGCGCCGGCGCCGACCCGGCGCGCCTTGAGCACCCGCTCCTGGGCCGGGATCCGACCCATCTCGAGGATCTGCGACCAGCGGTAGCTGAACCAGCCGTTGCGCAGCACGAGCACCTTCTGCCCCGTGGCGAACTGGCGGGCCACGGCTTCCATGCCGTAGCTGCCGCTGCCCGGCACGACGACGGCGGAACGCGCGTGGTAGACCTGCTTGAGCAGGGCCGCGATGTCGCGCATGACGCCCTGGAACTTCGCGCTCATGTGGTTGAGCGAGCGGTCGGTGTAGACCACCGAGAATTCGAGCAGTCCGTCGGGGTCGACGTCGGGTAGCAGTCCGGGCATGGGTGTCTCCTTGGGCCTCGGCGTCGGCGGTCGTTCGCGGGGCGGCGCCTGCCATTTTCCGCGCCGTCCGGGCACGCCGCCATTGTGCCGTGCCCGGGGGGAGCGGGCACCGGGGGGCGCGGATTTGCGTCTACAGTGACGCACACGGCAGCGGCGTTCTCTCCGCAGGACGCCCGGCGGGCGGGCCACCGATGGCCCGCCTGGGCGCCTCGACCGCCGCCGATGCGCCTGCCGACGTCTTTCGCCCACCGCTCCAAGGAGACCTCGATGACCGAACGCAGCCTGCACGGCAAGACCCTGCTGATCACCGGTGCCTCGCGCGGCATCGGCCTGGCCATCGCCTGCCGCGCCGCCCGCGACGGCGCGAACGTGGCCTTGCTCGCCAAGACCACCGAGCCCAACCCCAAGCTGCCCGGCACCCTGTCGTCGGCGGCCGCGGCGGTGGAGGCCGCCGGCGGGCAGGCCCTGCCGCTGCGCACCGACATCCGCGACGACGCCGCCATCGCCGAGGCCGTGCGCGCCACGGTGGAACGCTTCGGCGGCATCGACATCCTGGTCAACAACGCCAGCGCCATCAGCCTCACGCCGACCGCCGACACGCCCATGAAGCGCTTCGACCTGATGTTCGGCGTCAACGTGCGCGGCACCTACGCCTGCACGCAGGCCTGCCTGCCGCACCTGCGCGCCAGCGCCCAGGCGGGCCGCGCGCCGCAGGTGCTGACGATGTCGCCGCCGCTGAACCTGGACGCCCGCTGGTTCGCGCCGCACGTGGCCTACACGATGGCCAAGTACGGCATGAGCCAATGCACGCTGGGCCACGCCGCGGAATTCCGTCGCTTCGGGATCGCCGTCAACAGCCTGTGGCCGCGCACCGCCATCGCCACCGCGGCGCTGCAGATGATCCCGGGCATGGACCTGTCCCAGTGCCGCCGGCCCGAGATCATGGCCGATGCGGCCTGGGCCCTGCTCACCCGGGGCGCCATGCACGACACGGGACGCTTCTTCGTCGACGAGGACGTCCTGCGGGCCGAAGGCGCGAGCGACCTCGACGCCTACGCCGTGCTGCCGGGCACCGTCAACTTCATTCCGGACCTGTTCCTGGATTGACCGACGCCGTCCCGGCGCGGGAACGGGTGCGCTAGCATCGGCCGATGAATGCCGACGAACTGCGCGAACTGCAGGCGCCCCTCAAGGCGCGCTACAAGACCGATCCCGACGCGGCGCGGCACACCTTCCGGGCCGTCGGCGAACTGCTGCCCGACCGGCCGTCGGTCCGCATCGACACCGCGTTCGCGCGCTACGACGCCGGCCTGCACGAGAAGGCGGGCGGCAGCGGCACCGAGGCCTGCTCGGGCGACCTGCTGCTGGAGTCGCTGGTCGCCTGCGCCGGCGTCACCTTCAACGTGGTGGCCACGGCGCTGGGCATCCGCTTCCGCTCGGCCCGGGTGGTGGTCGAAGGCGAGGGCGACTTCCGCGGCACGCTGGGGCTCGCCAAGGACGTGCCGGTCGGCCTGGCCGACATCCGCCTGCGCTTCGAGGTCGACACCGATGCCGGCGACGAGCAGCTCGCCACCTTGCTGAAGCTGACCGAACGCTATTGCGTGATCTTGCAGACCCTGCGCTCCCCGCCGCGGCTGTCGGCCGGGGTGCAACGCAGCAAGGGCTGAGGGCGCGGCCGCGCGCCTGCGCCAGTCGTTCGAGCAGACCGACTGGCCCGCCGCGGTGCCGCGGCTGGGCGCGCTGACCGCGAGCCTGGGCGTGACCCAGGTGGGCGCCGACGAGGGCGGCGTTCAGGACGCCGGCGCCAGCGGCAGCTCCTGCCACGAGCTGACCGGCGGCAGCTGCGCCGCCCGCAGCAGCAGCGCGTCGACGCTGCGCACGCCGAGCTTGTCGCGGATGGCCTGGATCTGCGCGCCCACCGCCGACAGCGCCACGCCGTGGTCGAGGGCGATCTCGTGCGCCGTGCGGCCGTCGACCAGCGCGCGCAGCACGCGCTGCTCGGCCGGCGTCAGCCCGCCCTCGAGGGCCAGCATCTGCAGGCCGAGGGGGCTGCACAGCGCGCGGCGGCCCAGCATCACCAGCGCGCACGGGTCGTCGTCGGATTCGACGTAGACCGGCATCACGACCACGCGCAGCGGGTCGCTTTCGGGCCCCACCATCAGCATGCGGGTGCGCCGCGCGGCGACCGCCTCGCGCACCGCGTGCTCGAACTCGAAGCGCAGCGAGGCCTCGCAGACCACGCGGCCCCCGGCCAGCCAGAGGGCGCCGCCATGGGCGAGCTCGCGCCGACCCGCCCGGTTGGCGTGCAGCAGCTCCCCTTCGCCCGTGCAGGCGACCAGGCCGCAGTCGATCTGGTCGAGCAGCGCCGGCACCAGCGCCTCCATCGAGTAGCGCGGGGTGGGCGCGCAAGTGGCCCGGGCCCGATGCGGCGCGCGGGCGGCGGCGGCCGAGGCGGAACGTTCGATGAGGTGCAGCATGGGGGACTCCTTCATGGTTTTTGCTAGGGTGGCCCCGCGTTGCCGGCGCGGTTCGCCGGCGTCGCAGGGCTTGGATCCAATGTCGGAGATCGTGCCGGCGAAGTCCTGGATCGTCCCTAAAGGCGTCCCTAAGGATTCCTAAACCTGCGTGGCCGGCGCCCTCCTGGCGATTCCGGGATTTACGGGAGGGGGCGGCCTCTGGCACACTCGGGCCCGTCACCGGAAGGCAGACGATGCCGTTCGCCGGGAACAACCAAGAGGATCGGATGGCAACCAAGCCCACGTCGCCCAAGAAGGCAGCGCCTGTGAAGAAGGCCAAGTCGGCCGCCAAGGCGCCCAAGACCGCCAAGTCGGTGAACAAGCCCGTCGGCCCCAAGGGCCGCCTGCCGCTGGTCAAGGTCACGGTGACCTACCAGGTCGGTGACAACACCACGGCCGAATTCACGATCGACAGCGGCAAGCTGCTCGATCGGGACTTCCAGCTCAAGCTCGAGAAGTTCATCGCCGAGGCCTCGGACAGCAAGGTCTACGTGGCGGCCAGCGGCGAATGGAAGCTCAACGGCGACGACAAGTGAGCTGCGGGCAGTGGCGCCGTGCAACCTGACGGCGTCGCACCGCCTGAGCTCCAGCCTCCGGCTGGAGTCGCCTGAGGCCACCTGCGAGCGCGCCGCCCGGCTGATGCCCCGATTCGGCATCAGCCGGGTCACCGACATCACCCGCCTGGACAAGCTGGGGCTGCCCGTCCACGCCCGCGTGCTTTCGCGGACGGGGCTTACGCATGCACGCGGGAGATCGGGTCTCCGATGAGGTGCTGGTGGAGGCCCCGGCGCATTTTCCTGCTTTCCGCGACGCAAACCCGCAAGCACTTTGTCAGGCGCCACATTCTGGGCACCAAGGCTGGCGAATCGCGATCCACCGACCTGGACGCCGCAGCGCGACGTCTGCGAAAAAAAGGGGGACGGTTCGTCCGGTGCTCAAATGCATGAGCCCGGCGCGGGACATGTTGGGAAATGCAGTACTCCCTGCAAGGCGGCGTAGGGCATACTTGAATTCCGATCCGAACGGCCACGGGTGTCGTTCTGCAGGAACCACTGACAGAAGGGGATGACAGCCATGTTTTCAACAGTCACGACCGGCCAGACCGAATTCACGATTGACGGCGCCAAGTGCCGCGACGAGGATTTCGAGGTCAAGCTCGAGAATTTCATTTCGGAGGCTTCTCCTGATAGTGTCTATGTGGCCAGCAATGGCCTGTGGAAAGCGAGCGAAGAGTAACTGCTGCCAGGAATTGTCACGCGTTGTGACGGCGTCGCACCGCCTGAGTTCCAGCCTCCGGCTGGAGTCGCCTGAGGCCACCTGCGAACGCGCCGCCCGACTGATGCCCCGATTCGGCATCAGTCGGGTCACCGACATCACCCGCCTCGACAAGCTGGGGCTGCCGGTCCACGCCAGCGTGCGACCGCGCGGGCAGGGCCTGCGCGTGCACGCGGGCAAGGGCCTGCGCGAGATCGAGTCGCGCGTGGGGGCGCTGATGGAGGCTCTCGAGTTCGCCGCGGCCGACCCGCGGCGCAACCCCGCCGGCCGGCCCCTGTCCCTCGCGGCGCTGCAGGCGAGCTGGGCCGGCGCGTTCCGTTTCATCGACCTCGCGCCGCGTCGCGACGTGCCCGTCGACGGCGCGTCGACGCTGCCTGTCCTCGACTGCGAGGACCTGATCCGCGACGTGGCGACGGCGCTTCCCACCGAGCTGCTGTTCGTCTCCGACGCCAGGCCGACCGTCCCGCCCGTGTTCGGATCGAACACCAATGGCGTCGCCTCCGGCAACTCGCTGGACGAAGCCACGCTGCACGGCCTGCTCGAGGTGCTGGAACGCGACGCGCTGTCGCTCGACCAGGCCCGTAACGCCTCGCGCCGTGTGCGGGACGACAGCCTGCCGTCCCACTTCATCGAGATGGCCGCCGCCTGGCGCCGCCGCGGGGTGCGCCTGGTGGTGCGCCATGTCCCGGGCGACACCGGCCTGCCGTGCTTCAAGGCCTGGCTGATCGAGCCGGAGAGCACCGACATCAACCTGTGCAGCGGCTCCGGCCTGCACCTCGACCGCGAGATCGCCCTCACGCGCGCCATCTGCGAAGCCGCGCAGTCGCGCCTGTCGACGCTGCATGGCGGCCGCGACGACATCGTCGATTTCTACGACAAGTACACGCAGGTCGATCCGGCCCGGCGCCGCGAGCGCGAGGCGCGGCTCGTCGCCACGCTGGAGGACGCCGACGGCGCCATCTCCTTCGGCGACGTGCCGCAGGCGAGCACCGCGGGCCGGTCGCTGCCCGAGCTGCTGGCCGACCTGCTGGAGCGGCTGCGCGGCATCGGGCTGGGCAGCGTGCTGCGCTATCGCTTCGCGGCCGACCTCGATGGCCTGCACGCGCTGCGCATCGTCGTGCCGCGCTGCGAATGCTCGGAGAGCGACCTTCGACGCATGGGCCCGCGGCTGATGGCGGCGGTGATGGATCGTGGCTGAGGTCACCCTGTTCGCCGGGCCGTCGACCCATGGCCTGGATCGCGCGGTGCTGCTGCGCGACGGCGTGCGCCTGCGGCCGCCGGTGCGCCGCGGCGACGTCGAGCTGCTGGTCGAGGCCGCGTCGGCGCCGGGCGTGCTGGTGATCTGCGACGGCGTCTTCCAGAGCGTGCCCGCCGTCTCCCACGCCGAGCTGTGCGCCGCGATCGATGCCGGCTGGCAGGTGTGGGGCGTGTCCAGCATCGGCGCCATCCGCGCCTTCGAGCTGCGCGACGAGGGCATGCGCGGCTTCGGCTATGTGTACGAGCAGCTCGCCCGCCACGCGGACTTCACCGACGACGAGATGTGCCTGCTGCATTTCCCCGAGGATCCCTGGTTTCCGCTGACCGAGGCGCTGGTCAACCTGCGGCACGCGCTGGAGATCCGCGGCGCCGCGCTGGGCATCGCTGAGGACGCCGGGGCCCGCGCCGTGGCCACGCTGACGGCCGCCTGGTTCGGTGACCGCACCCCGGAGTTCGTGCAGGCGGCGCTGGTGGATGCCGGCGTGAGCGCGTCGGCCGCCCAGGCGCTGCTGACCTGGACCGCGGCGAACCGCGTCAAGTCACTCGACCTGCAGCGGCTGATGCAGGCCCGACCCTGGCTCGGCTGAGCCCGGGCGAAACGCCAGCGCCAGGGCCTCGGCGGTCGACAGGGCGGCGCCCATGCGGCAGAGCTCGTCCAGGCGTTCCGCGCCGAACGCGGCCTCGAGCTGGCTGTGCGTGGCGGCGATGGTGGCGGCTTCAGCCCGGCCGGGTGCCTGGTCGCGATCGGCCCGCAGACGATGGCCGAAACCGAGCAACATCGCCGCATTGACCTGCCGCCCCTGTTTCAGGGCGGAACTGGCGAATACGTCGATGACCATCGCGACCAAGCTGGGCAAGGCCGTCAGCGCTGCTCGCGCGGCCTCCTGCGCCTCGGCGAAGCGCCCCAGCTCGATCAGCGCCTGCGCCTGGTTGTTCAGGATGAGGGCGCGGGCCCGCGGCAAGGCTTCGCCGGCCTCGATGTAGTGCGCGGCCAGCTCGGCAACCTCCGCGAAGCGCCGTTCCACTAGCAGCCGATCCGTCAGGTGCGCCCGACAGATGGCGGCGAGTGTCGCGAAGCCCGCGTGGCTTGCCATGTCGTGCAGCGAGCGCAGCCTCGCTACCGTCTTCTCGCCATAGCGTGTTAGCGTGATCGCCGCCATCAGTCGAGTGCGCAACGGCACCTCCTGATCGTCCATCGCCTGCAGGCGCTCGCGGCACTCGCGCGCCTGGGCCTGCGTGCCCGGCCGCGTCTCGTACACGCGGATCAACTGCGCCAGCGCGCGGTACGCGCCATCCGCGTCGCCGATGGCGCTGAAGTCCGCCAGCGCACGTTGCGCGAGCTCGGTGGCCACCTCGCGATTGCCGTCGGCGTAGTGCGCCCAGCACAGCCCCAGGCAGGCCGCCGCGCGCAGCGAGGGCATCGCATCGCCCAGCACGTGCAGCGGCAGGTCGAACAGCAGCACCTCGGCACCCAGGTGCGCGAACGCGTCGATCTGCGCCAGGGCCGCGGTCAGCGAGGCCAGCACGTCGGGCTCGCGGGCGTGGCAGGCCCAGGCGAGGCCGGCGCGCACGTTGTGGCGCTCGGGCACGTAGCGCGCGGACCAGTCGGCGTCGGGCATGCGGCCGGCGTCCACCTGCGCGCTGTCGAACCAGCTCGCCATCACGTGGGCGTGGCGGCGTTGCACGGACGCCATCTCGCCCGAGTCCGCCAACTGCAGCGCGGCGTAGTTGCGCGCGTTCTCCAGCAGGAAGAAGCGCCCCGGCGCGTCCGCGCTGCGCTGGACGAACGACTTGTCGACCAGCGCGTCGAGCAGGTCGATGGCCTGCCATTCGTCCAGCGGCGCGGCGACCTCGTCCGGATCGCAGGCCACGCGCACCATCAGCGCCACGGTGAAGCCGCCCTCGAACGGATGCAGGCGGCGGAACATCTTGCGCTCCAGCGGCGACAGCAGCTCGTGGCTCCAGTCGAACATGCTGCGCAGGGTGTGGTGGCGCGCCAGCGTGCCGCGCACGTCCTTGAGCATGCGCAGCCGCTGTCCCAGCTGGCGATGCACCTCGTCCAGGCCCAGCGTGGCCACGCGCGCGGCCGCCATCTCGATGGCCAGCGGCAGGCCGTCGAGCTGGCGGCACAGGTCGACGGCGGTCGCCAGCGCGGCCTCGTTCAGCGCGAAGGCCGGATCGAGGGCGACGACGCGGCGCACCAGCAGGGCCATCGCGCCCGAGGCGGCCGCCGCGGTGGCAGAGACGCCCACCGGCGGCACTTCCAGCGGCGCCAGCCGGTACACCGTCTCCTGCGTGACGTGCAGCGGCGCCTGGGAGGTGGCCAGCCAGCGCACGGCGGGCGCGGCCGCGCGGGCCTCCGTCACGAACGCCGCGACCTCCGTCAGCACCTGCTCGCAGTTGTCGAGCGCGATGACCGCCTCCAGCGTGCCGAGCGCCCGCAGCAACTGGCCGCGCGCCTCGGCGTAGCCGCCCGCGTCGATGCCCAGCACCTTGCCGAGGGCCGCCAGGAACTGGATCTCGTCGCGCACCGGCGTGAGATCGACCCAGTGGATCGGGCAGGCGTCCTGGGCCGCCACCAGGGCGACCACCGCGCGCGCCAGGCTGGTCTTGCCGACGCCGCCGGTGCCCACGATGGTGACGAGCGGCCGCTCGCGACACCATTCGCGCAGCGTCGCCAGTTCCTGCGTGCGTCCCACCAGTTCGTCCTCGACCGACGGCGCCACGCGCGGGACCGCGGCCATCGGCGCGTCCGCGTCGGCGGGCGTGTCGCCCAGGATGTAGCCGATGCCCGACACCGTGGTGATCGTGCCCGGGCCCAGCACCTTGCGCAGGGCCGCGACCTGCACCGAGACGTTGTTCTCCTCGACCACCAGCCCCGGCCACGCGGCGTCGAGCAGTTCGGCCTTGGTCACCACCTGGCCGGCGCGGGCGGCCAGCACGAGCAGCAGGTCGAAGGCGCGGCTGCCCACCGTCGTGGGGTGCCCGCCGACCAGCAGCAGGCGTTCCGAAGGGCGGATTTCCCACCCGTGAAAGCGGATCGGGTCGACCGGGAGACTCAGTGGCGGCATGGGTCCGTCAGGGGGAATCGGAGGAGGGTGCGGCCACCGGAGAACCCGGCGCGCAGGCCCTCATTGGATCATGCGCGCACGGCACGTCAAGCCGGGCGACAGGTGCGAGCGGCGCGGGCGGCCGGTGCGCGACCCGCGGCGCCGGGCCGGAGCACTGAAATGGGGCGGCCACGGGCGGCCCCGACCCATCGGACCGCTGGCACATACCCCACCCGGTGCGCAGTCCCCCTCTTTCGGGCCCCCTACCGCATCCTAGGGACGACCTCTTTCCGCCGCCGCTCTCGAGGCCTACCGTACCGACACGGCGTTGAAGGGCAACCGCAGCGCCTGTGTCGCCGGCTCGACCTCGCGGTCGATCCGCGACGCTTCCACGCGAAGCCAGGCTGCCGCCCCCTTGCAAACTCCAGGAGACACCATGAACGCAACCGTCAACGCACTCGACACCGAGCGCCACGCCACCCTCAAGCTCTCGCACGCCGAACACGGCCAGGTGCTCACCTGCCGCGTGCCGGTGCAATGCTCGCTGGAGGATTTCCAGCGCGTCGCCACCAACGCCTACGGACTCATCAACAAGCTGACGGGCTGCAACTGCATGTCGGGCCGCATCAGCTTCGTGGTGGAAGACATCTTCGCCGAGGTCATCCGCGTCAACCTCGACCGCCCCGAGGTCAAGACGCGCTGATGCGGGCCCGCGGCCCGGCCGCGCCCCGGCGCGCCGGGCCGGCGAGGGACGTCGCCGGGCGGCGCGTCCCGCGCACCCGACAGGCCGCCCGCACCCGCAGGAAACCCCCATGCAGCACGCTCGTCCGGCCGTCGGCCTGCTCTACAACCCCGCCACCCCCGACGTCATCGCGCACGCCGGCGCGCTGGTCGAGTACTTCTCCGTGATGCCCGACAGGATGTGGTTCGACTTCGGCGCCCAGGCCGAAGGCGGCCAGCGCTTCCACCGCGCGCTGGGCGCGCTGGCGCAGGCGCGCGAGCTCTCGCACGGCCGCCTGCTCGCCGCCCACGGCATCGGCCTGTCGCTGCCGAGCGCGATGCCGCTCGACGAGGTGTTCGTCGAGGCCATCGCGCAGATGTCGCGCGACCTCGGCGGCTTCCGCTGGTTCAGCGAGCACCTGAGCGTGTTCCTCACGCCCAAGGGCAGCGTGCCCAACGCGCAGGCCGGGCTGGGGCTGCCCGTGGTCTACGACGACGAGGCGTTCGACATCATCGCCCCCAAGCTGCGTCGCCTGCGCGCCCGCCTGGGCTGCCCGATGCTGCTCGAGAACGGCGCGTTCTTCACGCCCGTGCCCGACATGGACATGAACGAGCCCGAGTTCCTCAACCGGCTGCATGCCGCCGGCCTGAGCGCCACGCTGCTCGACATCCACAACCTCTACGTGAGCCAGCGCAACGGCGGCATGGCCATGGCCGACTATCTCGACCAGATCGACCCGCTGGCGGTCGAGGAGATCCACCTGGCCGGCGGCGACGCCTTCGCCGGCTTCTACATGGACAGCCACTCCGGCTTCACGCCGCCCGAGGTGTGGGAGATGGCCTTCGCGCACGCGCCGCGCTTCCCGAACTTGCGCGCGATCACGTTCGAGTTCCAGGAGACCTACTACGAGCGCATGGGCGTCGCGGGCGTCGTGGCCGAACTCGAACGCATGCACGAGCTGGCCGACCGGTGCCGCGTCGCCGCGCCGCCCGCCCGGGCCGCGCAGCCCGAACTGGAGGCCCATCATGCTGGCTGACTTCCAGCAGGCGATGGCCGACCTCACGGCCTCGCCGGCGCTGTGCAACGAGGTGCGCCGCGACGCCGGCGTGCTGGCCCGCCGCTACGAGCTCACGCCGCGCGAGGCGCGCCGGCTGGCGGCCATCGTCGACCATCCCGGCATGGAATGCGCCTGCATCGTCTACCGCGCCAACCGCCTCGCGCCGCTGGCGCTGAACCTGCCGCGTACCTGCCGCGCGCTGGGCCCGGCGCTGCGCGACATCGCCAGCGACTACTGGGCCGCATACCCCGAAGGCAACGTGCACTTCTACATCGAGGCGGCGCGCTTCTGCGGCTATGTCGACGCGCAGGCCGCGCGCGGCCTGCCGCTGCCGGCAGGGCTGGTCGAGGTGATGCGCGACGAGGCCGCGATCATCGCGGCTGCGCTGGCCGAGAGCCGGTTCGAGGCGACGGCGCAGGCCGCCAACGACGCGGCGTCCCCGCTCGCCTGAGCGGCCTCGGCCCGCGCAGCCGGTCCGCGTCGGTGGAGCGCGGCGTGGGGCCCGCCCACGCGAATCCGTCACAATCGGCAGCGCGCCGTGCGCGAGCGCCCTGTCGAGTTCGCCCGGGCGCAAACCCCTCTTCCTCCTGCTCCGGCCCTGCCGTGCAGCACCAACCGGCTTCCTGACGAAGCACCTCTCGATGACCCCTCGTTCCTTCCCTGCACGCCTGCTGTCCACCCTCGTCGCCGCCGCGTCCCTCGTCGTCCTGGCGGGCACCGCCTCCGGCGCACCGCATCCCAAGCCCCACGCCGCGGCCCGCAAGCCGGCCGTCCCCGTGGAGCCGGCCATGACCAAGGACGCGAACGGCCTCCTGGTGCCCGTGCTCGCCAACAAGGCCTGGGTGCTGATGGATTTCAACACCGGGCAGGTTCTGGCGTCGTCGAACGGCGATGAACCGCTGCCGCCCGCCTCGTTGACCAAGATGATGACCAGCTACCTCGTCGAACAGGGCCTGAAGAGCGGCAAGCTCAAGCCGACGGAGCTGGTCACGATGTCGCTGAGCGCCTGGTGCCGCGGCGGCAAGGACGGCGACAGCTGCATGTTCGTGCCGCTCAACGCCCAGGTGCCCCTGATCGACATGCTGCGCGGGGTCATCATCGACAGCGGCAACGACGCCTCCAAGGCCCTGGCCGAGCACGTCGGCGGCTCGGAATCCGGCTTCGCGGCCCTGATGAACGCCGAAGCGGCGCGGCTGGGCATGACCCGGACCCACTTCGTGAACTCGGCCGGCCTGCCCGACCCGACCCACAAGGCCTCGGCGCGCGACCTGGCCGTGCTGGCGCAGGCGATCATCCGCAACAGTGCCGACTACTACCCGATCTACGCCGAGCACGAGTTCACCTACAACGGCATCAAGCAGGGCAACCGCAACGCGCTGCTGTACACCGACCCGACGGTCGACGGCCTGAAGACCGGGCACACGGACGAGGCCGGGTACTGCCTGACGGCGTCCGCCAAGCGCAACGGCATGCGGTTGATCTCGGTCATCATGGCCGCCGACAGCGCCCAGGCCCGGGCCGACCAGACGCGGGTGCTGTTCAACTGGGGCTACGCCAACTTCGAGGAGGCGACCCCGGCCCAGGCCGGCGCGACGCTGGCCACCGCCAAGGTGCTGTACGGCGTGGCCCCGACCGTCGCGGCCGGCGTGGCGCAGGCGTGGACGCTGGTGGTTCCCAAGGGCAAGGGCGCCGCGGTGCAGACCGCGGTCTCGCTGACGCCCGACCTGACGGCGCCGATCGCCAAGGGCGCCGTGATCGGCAAGATCGTCGCCACCGCCGACGGCAAGCAGCTCGGGGAGGCGCCGATCGTCGCGCTGGCCGCCGTGGAGCGCGCCGGGTTCTTCCAGCGCATCCGCCAGCGCATCTCGGGCTTGTTCTCGAAGTGATGGCCCGGGCGCGACGCCGCGCGCGCCTGATTCGCCGCGGTCCGGCCGGCCGGTCGCGGAGCGGCTGCCCCGAATGACAAAGGGGCCGGTCGCCCGGCCCCTTGCTCAACGCGCGCCGTGCACGCGGATCAGGCGGTCACGCCCTTGGCCTTGTCCGCGAATTCCTCGATGCGGTCGAAGTTCATGTAGCGGTAGATCTTCGCGCCGTCGGCGTTCACGACGCCCATGTCGGCGTGGTATTCGGCGACGGTGGGGATGCGGCCGATCTTTGAGGCGATGGCCGCGAGCTCGGCCGAGGCCAGGAACACGTTGGAGTTCTTGCCCAGGCGGTTCGGGAAGTTGCGGGTGGACGTGGAGACCACCGTCGCGCCTTCGCGCACCTGCGCCTGGTTGCCCATGCACAGCGAGCAGCCCGGCATCTCCATGCGCGCGCCGGCGGTGCCGAAGGTGCCGTAGTGGCCTTCCTTGGTCAGTTCCGAGGCGTCCATCTTGGTCGGCGGGGCCACCCACAGCTTGACCGGGATGTCGCGCTTGCCTTCGAGCAGCTTGGAGGCGGCGCGGAAGTGCCCGATGTTGGTCATGCACGAGCCGATGAAGACCTCGTCGATCTTGGTGCCGGCCACGTCGGACAGGAACTTGGCGTCGTCCGGGTCGTTCGGGCAGCACAGGATCGGCTCGGTGATGTCGGCCAGGTCGATCTCGATGACCTCGGCGTACTCGGCGTCCTTGTCGGCGGCGAGCAGCTGCGGGTCGGCGATCCAGGCTTCCATCGCCTTGATGCGGCGCTCCAGCGTGCGCTTGTCGGCGTAGCCGTCGGCGATCATGTTCTTCATCAGCACGATGTTGGACGTCATGTACTCGATGATGGGCTCCTTGTTCAGGTGCACCGTGCAGCCCGCGGCCGAGCGTTCGGCCGACGCGTCGCTGAGCTCGAACGCCTGCTCCACCTTCAGCTCGGGCAGGCCCTCGATCTCGAGGATGCGGCCCGAGAACGCGTTGATCTTGCCGGCCTTGGCGACCGTCAGCAGGCCGCGCTTGATCGCGTACAGCGGGATCGCGTGCACGAGGTCGCGCAGCGTGATGCCCGGCTGCATCTGGCCCTTGAAGCGCACCAGGATCGATTCGGGCATGTCCAGCGGCATCACGCCGGTGGCCGCGCCGAAGGCGACCAGGCCGGAGCCGGCCGGGAAGCTGATGCCGATCGGGAAGCGGGTGTGGCTGTCGCCGCCGGTGCCCACGGTGTCGGGCAGCAGCAGGCGGTTGAGCCAGCTGTGGATCACGCCGTCGCCCGGGCGCAGCGCGACGCCGCCGCGGTTGGAGATGAAGGCGGGCAGCTCGTGGTGCATCTTCACGTCGACCGGCTTCGGGTACGCCGCGGTGTGGCAGAACGACTGCATCACCATGTCGGCCGAGAAGCCCAGGCAGGCCAGGTCCTTCAGCTCGTCGCGGGTCATCGGGCCGGTGGTGTCCTGGCTGCCGACGGTGGTCATCTTCGGCTCGCAGTAGGTGCCCGGGCGCACGCCCTGGCCTTCCGGCAGGCCGCAGGCGCGGCCGACCATCTTCTGCGCCAGCGTGAAGCCGGCCTTCGATTCTGCCGGCGCCGTGGGCAGGCGGAACGCGGTGGAGGCGGGCAGCTTCAGGAACTCGCGTGCCTTGGCGGTCAGCGAGCGGCCGATGATCAGGTTGATGCGGCCGCCGGCGCGCACTTCGTCGAACTGCACGTCGCTCTTCAACTTGAACTCGGCGACGGTGGCGCCGGCCTTCTCGACGCGGCCTTCGTACGGGTAGATGTCGATCACGTCGCCCATGTCCAGCTTCGACACGTCGACCTCGATCGGCAGCGAGCCGGAGTCTTCCTGCGTGTTGAAGAAGATCGGGGCGATCTTGCCGCCGAGGGTGATGCCGCCGAAGCGCTTGTTCGGCACGAACGGGATGTCCTCGCCGGTGGCCCAGACGACGCTGTTGGTGGCGCTCTTGCGGCTGGAGCCGGTGCCCACGACGTCGCCCACGTAGGCCACGAGGTGGCCCTTCTTCTTCAGGTCCTCGATGAACTGCATCGGGCCGCGCTTGCCGTCTTCTTCCGGCGTGATGCCCGGGCGCGCGTTCTTCAGCATGGCCAGGTAGTGCAGCGGGATGTCGGGGCGGCTCCAGGCGTCCGGGGCGGGCGACAGGTCGTCGGTGTTGGTCTCGCCGGTCACCTTGAACACGGTCACGGTGATCTTGCTGGCCACCTCGGGACGGGTGGTGAACCACTCGGCCTTGGACCAGCTGTCGATGACCTCGGCGGCGAACTTGTTGCCGGCCGTGGCCTTCTCGGCGACGTCGTGGAAGAAGTCGAACATCAGCAGCGTCTTCTTCAGCGCCGTGGCGGCCACCTGCGCGACGTCGGCCGAGTCGAGCAGGTCGATCAGCGGCTTGACGTTGTAGCCGCCCACCATGGTGCCCAGCAGCTCGGTGGCCTTGGCCTTGGAGATCAGCGCCACCTCGACGTCGCCGTGGGCGACGGCCGACAGGAAGCTGGCCTTGACCTTGGCGGCGTCGTCCACGCCCGGGGGCACGCGGTGCGTCAGCAGGTCCAGCAGGAAGGCGTCTTCGCCGGCGGGCGGCGCCTTCAGCAGCTCGATCACGGCAGCGGTCTGCTGCGCGTCCAGCGGCAGCGGCGGGATGCCGAGGGTGGCGCGTTCGGCCACGTGTTGGCGGTAGGCTTCAAGCATGGGGATCTCCTGGGGTTGCCGGGGTAGGGCGTCTGAACGAGAGGGTGGAAAGAAGTGACGAAGTCAGGTCTTGGGCACGATGACCTTGAGACCCTTGAAATAGTCGCGGAAGAAACCTTCGTCGCGGGTGATGAGGCCGTTGCACTGGAGCAGGGCGTGCGCGCCGACGAGGAAGTCGGGCATCGTGCGCGGCGTGGCGACGGACTGGCCGGCGGCGCGGGCGCGCTGGAGGTACTTGCGTTGCATCTCGCCGGCGCGCACCGCCGAGCGTTGTTCGATGGCGGAGAAGGTGAGCCCCATGTCGTCCAGCGCGTCCATCACTTCCGCGCCATGGCCGAGGCCGGCGGTCACCTCGCTGGCGACCACGTCGCACACCACCACCGGGCCGCTGCCCAGCGCCAGCCGCAGGCAGGCTTCGGCGGCGTCGGCGCCGGCGCCGTCGCCCAGCAGGTCGATCAGCACGGAGGTGTCGATGGCGATCATCGCGCGGCCCGGGAGCGACAGCGCGGCGACAGGAGCCGGGAACCGTGGGTCATTAGAATTCCGGCGTCTCGCCCGGGGTGCGGCCGCGCAGTTCCTGCATCACGTCGTCGGTGGAGACGCCGTCCGGCAGCTTGAATCGGCCGCGCACGCGCGAGATCGCGTCGCTCACGTCCTTGCGCAGGATGATCCTGCCGCCGTCCAGCTCGACTTTCAGCACGGTGCCCTTGGCCAGGCCGAGCGCATCGCGCACGGCCTTGGGCAGCGTGATCTGGCCGCGTTCGGCGACGGTGGCTTCCATGGGGAACCTCGATGGTAAAAAGTGAGATGCAGAACCGATCGGTATGTATATTCTATACGTACTCGATCGGTCGTACAGGGTTATCACTGACTGTTTTGTCCGTCCTTTCCGCGTGCCGGAACCATTGCGCACTTCACGTATCCTGAATCCATGCCCTCCTACCGCTCGTTCCCGCCGCTGACCCTGCTGGCGTCCGCCGGCCTCGCCTTCCTGTGGGGCTGCGCGACGGTGCCCGGCGCCGAGGCCCCGCCGGCGGCGGCGGCCGCCGAGGCGGCGCCGGCCGCG
>Ga0265336_10000046_pt1 | contig 127637 bp, 123 predicted proteins | sample 42119metaG_FD_193583 | JGI IMG/M metagenome (GOLD analysis project Ga0265336, IMG submission 193583) | Rhizosphere microbial communities from Carex aquatilis grown in University of Washington, Seatle, WA, United States - 4-21-19 metaG | ecosystem: Host-associated > Plants > Roots >... | reverse complement strand
CCTTTTTCCAATCGGGTGAAGGCACGACACCGGCCGGTCCGGAAAAAAAAGTACTTGGCACGAGCTGACCATACCCAAAAAGCGCCGCATATTTATCAATATTGGCGATACCCATACCTTTTTGACACTGATAGCCACCACCAACTTCATAAAAATAAACGTCGGAAGATTCGGCAATGGCATGCTCCATATCAAGCGGGCCGTTATTACGCCAATCGTGATAGACATACGTAACAGATGGATCGTAGGGATTAGGCACGGAAATTGAACCATTAGTATAGAGAATGGTGCTGGCGGCAATAGTGCCAGTGTCCAGCGCGCCAAGAGCCATAACTGGCTTAATAATGGATCCAGGGGCATAGAGACCGTCAACCGAACGATCTAGAAGAAGATGTCGCGGGTCGTTGAGATAGGAGTTGATGGCGGCAGTGTTGACGCCATCAGACATGACCTGTGAGCTGTATTCAGGGAAACTGACGTCAGCCATGATTTCACCAGTATGTACGTCCATAATGAGCCCGGCCCCGCCCGGCGAGCCCACCTTAGCGGCAATATCGGCCAGCGCAGAGTACATTTCAGACTGAACGCGACTATCAATTGAGAGTATGACGCTTTTACCCGGTTGAGACGGCTTAATAACACTTTCAGAAAGCACCGCACCGGCGGCATTTTGTTCGCGCAATTCACTGCCGTTCTGGCCGGTTAGCTGTTCGTTGAAGAATTTTTCCGCGCCGGTCACGCCGAGATAATCTTCGCGATAATAGAAACCGGCCGTGTCTTGGGTCGGATATTTTACATAACCCAACACGGTAGACATGCCATTAGCGGTACTATACTTACGCATGGGCACCGCCGGGTTAGCTGGGTTAACGCCATTCCAAGCAAGAAGAGTACCGTTACGATCGGTGATAACGCCGCGCGACGCGAATAAAATGGACGGGTGTAAACTATTACTTTCCGCCAACTGCTTATAGGTAACGCCGTGGCCAACCTGCAAATCCCAAAGACGTCCGATAAAAATAAGACCAACAACGAGAACGCAAACGCTCATAAAAAACACCGTATTACGACTGATGGGCTTTTCCAAGCGACCTTCAAATTGATGCTGGTCAAAACGCGGCAAGTTGGAGGCATCCAGGAAAACCTGATCGGGATCAATACCCGACGATGAAGGGGGAAGCTGTTTAAAGAAACGCATGAAGATACTAGGAGGTACGCAAGAATGTTTTCAAATACTCAATGACGAGAAGGGTGACAATGGCCACTAACGTCATCGTGTAAGGAAAACCACCAAACCAACCGGCCGGCCCATTATAAAGCGAGTCAAGAATGATGCCAATCGCGACAAGCTCCGCCCAGCGCCGAAAATAGAAAGCGGCGATACTAGCAAGCACGGCGACCAACCACCAAGGCGCGGCTATGGCGGCCAATACTAAAGCCGTATCAGCCACGATTCTTATATAGAGCCATCTATTTTTTGACGGAACCATGAGGGGCGAAATGCGACGCCGGCGCTTCTATTTTTATAAGCACATACGAGAGATCAAAGATGTCGAGCGGTGACGTGAAGAGCACCCGTTCATAAGGGTCCGTCGGCGTACTGGTAGCAATAGTAACCCGGCCGAGAATATAGTTACCGGGCAGGCCGGCGGCCGTAACAATGTCGCCGGCGGCAACCAGTGAATTACGAGGCAGTCGCACCTCCAAAGTGCCCCCGCCGAGGCCGGTAGCGGCGGCCTCAACCGAAGAAGAACCAATGAGCACGTTTATCTGTTGGCCCGGCGTTGAATACGCAGTGACTGTGGCCGCGGCGGCCGAAACAGAATTTACAAAACCCACGAGTGTGAATGGATCGGCAAAAACCAAATCGCCGGTAGTTATGCCTTCCCCACTATTGGCCGCCACTAACATAGTGTCGTAGGGTGAAAAATTCGGTTTCTCCACAATATTTGCCGCCACAAACTGTGCCGCCGAAGATGATGAGGCGATTTGGCCAAGTAATTGCTGTAGACGACTGTTTTGTGCCAGAAAATAATCCCGCTCGGTTGTCGCCGCTTTATAAAAAATCAATTCTTCTTGCAATGCGACATTTTGCTGTCTCAAACTGGCCTTGTTTTGGAAGAAAGAGAGGAAACCGCCCAAACCATTGCCCACCCAATCGCGAGCCGCGATAATGGGTCGAGCAATACCTTGAACAGGTGTTGCCAAGAAATGCGGCGCATAGTGAGCCGCCAACAACACCAGAGCGAGAGCGAGTACGACGCCGGCCACGGTATACCAGCGACGTTGACGCGTCAACGCACGTGAACTGGAGAAACTAGAATTTCGCGGACGGAAGAGCATCATCGTTCTTTATTAATACCTCCATGTAGCGCGGTAGGTTTTCCAGAACAACACCCGTGCCACGGGCCACGGCGGTAAGCGGATCGTCGGCTACGGTCACGGGAATTTTCAAATGCTCGCGCAAGACATCGGCCAAACCGCGAAAAAGTGCCCCTCCGCCAGTGACGTGTACGCCGCGATGCATGACATCTGCCACAATTTCCGGCGGCGTCGTTTCTAATGTTTCTTTTGCGGCCTCAAGTAATGTCTCTATGGATTGGCGCGTGGCCTCTCGGATATCAACATCAGTTACCACTACTTCACGGGGCAAGCCGGTCACCAAATCGCGCCCACGAATAACCGCTTCCAGTGGTTCTATTTCACTTACCGCACCAACTGGCGTTTTGTTCCGACCCGTCCTAGTACCGGGCATTCCTTCCGCAGAAACTGAGCCAATGGCTATTTTAATATACTCGGCCGTTTTTTCGCCGATTAAAATTTTAAACTCATTGCGGATATAATTCATAATGTCGCTATTAAGCTTGTCGCCAGCGATTTTCAAGTTTTTAGAAACAACAATGCCACCAAGTGAAATGACGGCGATGTCGGTAGTGCCGCCGCCGATATCAATAATCATACTTCCCACCGGTTCCAAAACAGGCAAGCGAATGCCGATAGCCGCGGCCATTGGCTCTTCTATAATATGCACTTCACGCGCGCCGGCGGAAATAGCCGCGTCACGCACTGCCCGCGTTTCCACATTCGTAATGCCGGAGGGCACACCCACAACAACACGCGGCCCCAAAAATTTCCGGCCGTCTTCCTGGGCGCGCTTGAGTAAATAACGCATCATTTCTTCCGTCACTTCAAAATCGGAAATGACACCCTCAACAATCGGCTTTACTGCCGTAATGTGCTGGGGCGTGCGCCCGAGCATGTCCTTGGCCTGAGTACCAATAGCAACCACCATGCCTGTTTTTTGATTAATCGCCACTACCGAAGGCTCGTTCACCACAATCCCCCGCCCCCGCACGTAGACGAGCGTATTCGCCGTGCCTAAGTCAATGCCGATATCATTAGAAAGAAAGGCGCGAATGCGTTGGCGGAAAGAGATGGGAGCAGGCGTAGCCATAGTGTTTTCCAAAGGAAATATGGCCTAACTGTAAGCCCAAAATCGCCCGCAGTCAATTATTGACATTATTTTTCCGTTGGAATAAAATACTTCCGTGCTTGTCGGAGTGAAAGCTCCTCCCTAGCTTCAGGCTAGCAGGCAGGCACACGAAATAACTCAAGCTATCGCTTGAGTTTTTTCGTTCCTGAAAAATGTCTTTTTTCCATCACACTCAAAAAGAAAACTTTTCCACCTCCTTTCTTTTGAAGAATTACTTTTAAAATGCGTCTTTGTTTTTGACTGTCATGAACGGCCGCCGTTGGGAATGTAAAAATTAAACAGAACGAAATCGGCAAAAGTTAATTTGAGGCACCGGCCCTCATTATCAAAACGACTAATGCCCAGCTTGGTTTCTACATTTTCCGGCTTTATTTTTGAATATATAGCAACGCCAGAGCGACCTTTCTTTACGACAGAGGAATTAAAGTATGCCCAGTAACCATCAATTTTTAAAAATTCTTCAGCGAGCTCGGTGAAATCAGCTTTTATTTCCTGAAGACAAATAATGTCCGGGTTGGCTTCTTGGAGATACGAAAGAAAGGTGGTTTTGAAAACCGAGCGAATGCCATTAACATTCCACGAAACAATTTTCATGAATCAAGCAAGGAGTTCTTTTTCCGTCACAAACTTGGTTTCGCCATTGGCGCGGGTAGTGAACTCAATTTTCCCTTCCGTGAGGGTTTTGTCGCTGATGACAACGCGCGAGGGAATGCCGAGTAAATCGCTATCGGCGAATTTTTCGCCGGCGCGAGCGTCGCGGTCATCGTAGAGAACAGTCATGCCAGCCTTGGTAAGTTTTTCATAGAGCGCATCGGCGGCTTTGGCTACGCCAGCAGTGTCGGTTTTACCCACCAATGAAATGAGGTGGATATGGAACGGTGCCACCGCTTTTGGCCAAACAATGCCCTTAGCGTCACTTAAAGTTTCTACAATAGTGCCCATTAAGCGGCCGAGGCCAATACCATAGCTGCCCATGACCACTGGCTTTTTCTCGCCTTTTTCATCGGTGAATGCTAAGCCGAGCGCTTCGGAAAAACGGGTGCCGAGGGAGAAAATGTTGCCAACTTCCACGGCTTTTTTCTCCACCAGGTGGTTTCGGTCAAGTTTCAAATCAGCCAGAACTTCGTCGTTTAAAACTTCTTTATTGACAGCCACCTTCTTTTTTTCATCAACGTAAATTAAATCCTCGCCAGCTTCGGAAACGGTTTGAAATTCTTCGGAATATTTACTGAAAATGCCGCCAGTGGCGAATGTCGGAAACGTAACCGCGCCAAGGCCAACGCGCTCAAAAATATTCACATAGGCCTCCCGCACTTTGCCATAGAGCATTTCATGCTCTTTTTGGTCGCGGGCGAAAGAGTACATGTCTTTCATTAAAAACTCACGGCCGCGCATGATACCGCTTTTGGCCCGCATTTCATTGCGAAACTTGGTTTGAAATTGATAGACAAGCTTCGGCACGTCGCGATACGAAGAAACATATTCGCTCATAATGGCCGTGAGCGGTTCTTCGTGGGTAATGGCCAAGCCGACTTCTCCGCCAGCCTTAAAGGCGCTCTTGAACCAGTTGTCTACTTTTTTATCGTCCCAGCGGTCGGTGCGGCTCCAGAGATTTTTGTCCTGCAAGGCGGTAAGCGAAAGCTCCTGGCCGCCAATAGCATCCATTTCTTCACGAATAATGCGCTCTATATTATTCATCACCCGCAGGCCGAGCGGCAAAAAAGAATAGACGCCTGCCATTTCTTTATGGATATAACCAGCGCGAATAAGAAGCTGGGCGTTTTTGGCGACTTCGTCGGCCGGCGCTTCGCGGCGGGTTTTAGTGAAAAGCTGAGATTGACGCATGGAAAGATTGTACCACTACGTGGTATAAATACCAAAAAAAACACGGAATGGTATACTAGCGAATATGTCAAAAGAAAATTCACCAGGAACAACAACTAAACTCGAGTCGCCTGAGAGCATGGATGTCCGGGCTCAATTACAAGAATTGAGCACAAAAGAAAACGTGCCAACAGCGACGCGGATGCTGAATGAATTCACGCCAGACGAACTAGAAACGCTTGATGTTCGGCTCTTCAACTATAAAGGTGTGCCTTTGGGTGCCTTGCGCATCGTGGAAGAAGGCGATGCTGACGACATCGTCACAAAAATGCGCGAACTCATTGAAACGACCAACTGGAAACCACTCGCGGAAACTTTGGCTAAAAAATTAGATTAATTTTAGTGTACTAGTCCAACAATATCGTGAAAGGTCACGAGGAGCATTAATAAAATAAGGAGCACGAAGCCGACAGTGTTCACCATATTTGAAACCGAAGACTTGATTGGTGAGCCTTTGATTTTTTCAATAATGACAAACAGGACGCGGCCGCCGTCCAGCGCCGGAAACGGAATAAGATTGATGATGGCAAGATTGATGGAAATAAAGGCAGTGAAGGAAAGAATGTAGACGAAGCCAAGGGCCGCGGCCTGGCCAACCAAGCCGGCAATGCCAACAGGGCCAGTAACCTGAGCTAAGTTGGCATGACCGACAAAAAGCTGGCCAAGAAATTGCACTAGGCCGGTGGCCGTTTCGCCGACGAGTGAAGTGGTAAGCGTCGCCCCGTGCCAAAGCGCCGAAAATACATTGAGCCGTAAAATACCAATACTATCCAAGGACACGCCAATGGCGGCACGGTTGATGTTACTTTCAAAAACAGGAATCACCTGCGCAGTACCAAGGGTGACTCCGCGCTTATAAGAAACGATAATTGACTGGCCTTGGTGGGCGGCGGTAAATTGCTGAATGTCGCTAATGGTTATGCCAGCGCTTGTAGTGTCCGCGACACTCAGGCCCACCACTTCGTCACCACTTTTTAAACCAGCGAGAGCTGCCGGCGAAGCGGGATCAACACTCGTAATAGTGGTTTGCACATTGGAAAGATGTGCCCCGGGCAAATAATCGGTCGGTACCGGCATGCCTATCATGAAGCCGAACGAGATGAGTGACCACGCAAAGAGCAGATTGAATGCGATCCCCGCCACCAACACCGCAATTTGCACTACCGCAGGCTTAGCTACAAAACTGCGAGAAGCGTCTTCGCTGACACCCTCCTCGGCCCCATTCTCGCCAAAAATTTTAACAAAACCACCAAACGGAATGGCATTAAGCGAATAGGTAGTTTCCCCACCGCGCGGTTTCCAACTCGCTAATCGCGGCGGAAAACCCAAACCAAACTCATCAACCCGAATGCCACTCCATTTTGCCACTAGAAAATGCCCAAGCTCATGCACGAGCACAAGCACGGCTAAAATGACGATAAAAATGAGAACGGTAAGAAGCATTGTAAAATCCTAACGACGACCCTGCCCGGCAAGCACGTCACTCAAAAATTGAGTACTTTCTTTCTCTTCGGGCTTCGGGGACTTCTGGCGATTTTCAAGAATTTCTCGTAATACAGCCTGAATCCTCTCCTTATACGGACTCACTTCCGGCCGCGAGAGTAGAGTTTCTAACTGGGTCTGACGTAGCCCTTTCGGGTATTGATTGAAATTTTTCATCGGCGTAAAAATATCCATCGCGGCCTGCGTGGCAGCACCTTCAGTATCGCGATTAAGTTTTGCTTCAAAAGCAGGGATATCTTTTGACGAGGGGTTGAGATCTTTTAATCTTTTGAGTAGATTCGCCGCGCCAGTAGCTGCAGCAAGCTGTTCTGAACCAGAAAAGGCGGGATCGCCCGTTTTCTTTTGATTAGCACCGAAATAGGTATTCAATTGCTCGTTTGTTATTTTTAACAAATGGGTTTTTCTTGTTTCCTCTTGAGTCGTCTTTATGGCCTCAAGTGCCTTGAGAGCGCGTGGATTGTGTGGTGTTGGAATGACGGCTTCCTCTTTTTTTTCAGAGCGCCGACCAAAGAGACGTGCAAAAAACCCTTTCTTTTCAGGCGCAACCGGCTCAGCGGGAATGGTTTTTGGCGCAGGCGCACTCACCGTAACGTTCTCCTTTCCCTTAACAAATACCGGCGGATTTTCCGGAGCTCTTTGAGTAACAGAAAAAGGAGCTTTGGTAGCATATTCCGCAGTCGATTTTCGTTGTGACGGTTTCTCTTTTATAAGCCAATCCTTGGCAACGCCCTCAATATTCACCGTTTGTGGCGACTTCTCCGGCTCCTCGTGCGTGACAAGAAACGGTGATCCTGTTGTATACCCAGCCTTCTGCGGCACACTAGGCACTACTTCTTTGGTGACTTTAAATGGTGCGCCAGCGATATATTCAGGCCCAGGCGCAACAACTTTTTTCTCTGGCGGAGGCACCACTGTTTCAGTAAACCGTGCCGGCTTCTCTTCAATTTTTATTTCTTGTGGTTTTTTTATTTCTTGTGGTTTTATTTCCGGCGGATTTCGCTGAGCGGTCCGGGAAAATCTGCGCAAAAAATTCACAACCCAACCGCTTTTCTGTGGAGCAGTTTCTGGAACCGCTTGCTCCAACTTGTGCGTTGGGAACGATACTGACTTTTCCGTAAGATCGTCGCGTACCCGCTGCAACTGTGCCCGTTCTTGCTCTTGAGTATTTTTCCTTGCGTTTTCTGCGACCCGTGTCAACTGATCCTTGTTTCGCCTTCTTTGTTCGGGGTCGCCAATCATACTTGTAAGTAGACCGATATCACTCTGATTAAATTGGGATGCTGAAATTTTTGACGGTTTTTGGGCCGGAGCAGTCTCAGGCGTTGGCTCTGCTGGAATTTCTGGAGATTTTTCGGTCATTTTTTTTAATTAACTTGCAATTTCCTTCTCTTTCTTCTCAAATTGGGAGTCGAAAGCTTTGCCGGTTTCCTGGATGGTTTTTTCCATCGTATCTTTAAAGCGAAACTTTTCGTCTTCACTCATACCACCTTCTTTTTCACGCTTCTGGATTTCATTCCAAATTTCATCACGGAGCTTGCGCAAGGAAACGCGAGCTTGCTCAACGCGCTCTTTGGCGATTTTTAAAATTTGGGTGCGACGCTCGGCGGTTAACTCGGGAAAACTCACACGCACCCCGCGTTCGTCGGCCCCGACACTGACTCCAAAGTTAGCGACGCTAATAGCTTTTTCTACCGCCTTAACCTGGCTAGCATCCCAAACATTCACCCGCAAGGTACGCGGATCTTCTATGGAAACGCTGCCGAGCTGATTAAGTGGTGTTTTTGCGCCATACACCTCAACACCAACACCATCCAAGAGTGCTGGCGTGGCCCGGCCAGTACGAATCTGCAACAGCTCTTTTTTAAGCCAGTCATCAATTTCTTTGGCTTTCTTTTTTAATGGGTTGAAATCATAGTTCATATAGAGACAAGTATAGCAGATATTTTATAGCGAGGGCAACGTGAGCGCAACATGCTCCAACAGAAGCTTAAGCGAAGCGGAGCGGTCGTTTACATACTGACGAACATGGAGTAGTTCTTTAAGCACAACGTGTTTCTGCGATCCGCCGCGCTCGCGCGTATAAGCGACAAGGTCGTCAACAAGAACCAGCGCGGCTGCTTTATCTTTTTCTTCCAGAATCGGCACGAGAAGGGCAAGGCGCTCGGCGGGCGCTGCTTTCATAAAGGCCAAAGCGGTGCCTGACCCCGATTTCTGACCTGGTGGCACCATACTGATAATTTGTAAGCGCGAACGCACCGCTGGTAATAATAACCAGCGACTCGGCATAGTAAGAAAAAAGTGAGTGCCCGTAGTCGGCTCTTCCAGGATTTTCAGTAAAGCATTTTGAGCTTCGTTGGTGATTGTAGACACTTCAAGGATGAAGATTTTTTTGCCGCCGGAAAATGTCCTAACTTGCTGGGCTTCGCGTAGCTGACGAGCATCGTCCACCGTCAGCGACTCTGTTTTGATATGGCGAAAATCGGGATTGCCCGTGGCGACAATACCGAGCTCTTTTTCAAGTAAGCGCCGTAATTCCGGTACAATACTTACCGCCTCCCCTTCTAATAAATAGGCATGATGTAGCTGGTCGGTAGAAAAAAGAGTTTCAAGTTTTTTTTGAGACTGGCCTACCATACTGATATAGTACGGCACTTTTTGAATATAAAAAAGCGGCTGGCAGATATTGGGAATCTACCAGCCGCCACTTACCCGAATGCACACAACAAACATCCGGATTCGTTCTGTTGCATTATAGCACGCTCAGCTTTCTTGTCAAGAATGGCGTGGCCGACAAAAATTATCGCTTGGCGATAATGCTCTTCTTATAAACATCCAAATGTTCCAAAGCTAAACCAGTGCCTTTAGCCACGCAATAAAGGGCTTCGTCGGCCAAAACGGCCTTAACGCCGGTGCGCCGAAAAACCAGCTCGGGCAAATTGCGCAATTGCGAAGAACCGCCGGTCATAATGATGCCGTTATCAATAATATCGCTGGCGAGCTCAGGGGGTGTTTCCTGCAAAACGGTTTTAATGGCGCCGATCATTTCGGTGAGTTCCTTGCCGATAGCCTTGACGATTTCATTGGTTTTCAGCTCCACCGAGCGCGGCAAGCCAGTAACAAAATCGCGACCCTTAACCGTCATGGTCAATTCATCCTCAATGGGAATAGCTGAACCGATTTTAATTTTGACGTCTTCGGCAGTTTTATCGCCCAGCCCTAGGTTAAAATTTTTCTTCAAATAATCAATGATAGCGGCGTCAATTTTGTTGCCGGCCACCTTCACGGAAGTGCACGCCACGATGCCACCAAGGGAAATCACCGCCACGTCGGTGGTGCCACCACCAATGTCGCAAATCATTCTGCCCATTGCCTCCTGAATAGGAATACCCGCGCCAATAGCGGCAAGGATAGGCTCTTTAACCACGTAGGCGTTTTTAGCGCCAGCTTTCACCGCCGCCTCTACCACCGCGCGACGCTCAGTGGAAGTAACGCCGGCTGGCACAGAAACAAGCACGTCAGGCCGAAAAAAACTCCAGCGACCAAGAGCCTTACTAATAAAATAACGGAGCATGGCTTCGGTGACACGGTAATCGGCAATAACGCCATCTTTCATGGGCCGGTAGGCAATGACGTTGTCGGGCGTGCGGCCTATCATCGCTTTAGCCTCGGCCCCCACCGCTAAAATAACATTGTCCTGCTCCGAAACAGCCACTACCGAAGGCTCATTGAGCACAATCCCCCGCCCTGGCACGAAAACGAGCGTATTAGTAGTGCCCAAATCAATGCCGAGTTTTTTGGAGAAAAATGCCATATATATAGGCATACTACGTGATTTTTGAAGATTTTACAAATGAAATAAAATAAAAATTTCCCAAAAAAGATATGCAGAAAAAAGCCGGCTCTCCGTGAGAAGAAGCCGGCTCGTGCCTGCATTAATTGATTCTTAATATTTTCCGAACGCACCCATATGAGCCAGAGCGATGTCGCGGATTTTGCGAATGGTCAATTGCGGACCAAACACCTTCGCCACTTCATCAAGCTCCTCTACCGTGAGTTCCGGAATGCCAAAAGATTCGGCCAGTTCAGAATTGAGAGTCAACGCATCTCCCGACTTAAACCAGAACGGCGCGCAATGGAACATAGGCAGATCCAGAATTTGTGACTGGGGTGTTGTAGAAATATCTGGGTTACCGGAAATACCCGTCACAACACTGACGATAATGTCTGTTAGCTGTTTATCTGACAGCACGGTTCGTTCCCCCGCTTTTAGTATTTCTACCATGTCACAACCTCCATGAAAAGGACACGGGGTCAAAAACGCTACTAGAATAGTACCATTTTATGCAGATTCTGGCAAATGAAAAGCCGCCCACGATAGGGCGGCGAGTAGTACTGCGACATTTTGCAAAAACTCCTTACGAAACGCTTGGCTCCCGGGCCTGGACGAGACGCATAACCACAGCACAGAGATCGCCAACCGTTGTCGGAACCGGCTCCAGCGCAGAGTCGGGAATTTCAATCCCGAACTTCTCCTCCAGGCTGAGGACGACCTCCGCGCTATCAAGCGAATCAGCCTTAAGATCTTCCTTGAGGAGCGTATCACGGTTAATGATCGCGCCGGGAGCGACAAAGGTGTCACGGAGAACTTCCTCTACACCCGCAAAAACCTCATCGGACGTTGGTACTTTAGCCATAGGGCACCTCCAAAAACAAAGTATCCAACCACTACGCTATCACCTTGCAGAAATATCGCAAGCCTACAAAAGTTATCACCATTTTTCAATTTTTAAATATATACCATATGTGATATATTATTTTAATATGCCAGCCGCCCCACGAACAGCCAAGCACTTGAGCGATATAGGCACCTTTATCAGCCGCTTGCGCCAAGCCCGTGGCTTAACGCAAGACGAATTGGCCCTTCGCCTAGAAACCAGCCAGAGCGCCATTGCTCGCATTGAGCGCGGAGAGCAAAACTTGTCCACGGAAATGCTGGCCAAATTAAGTGGCGCCTTGGACCGCGACATCCTCCAGCTTTCCAAAGGTGCCTTGAATTTTCGGATTGAAGGCGGTCGCCCGCTTTCCGGAGATATCACCATTAAAACGAGTAAAAACGGCGCCATGGGTTTGCTCTGCGCCGCTCTTTTAAATCGCAACAAAACCGTTTTGCAGAGCGTGCCGAAAATTGAGGAAGTGAACCGCATGATTGAAGTTTTTCAATCCATCGGCGTCGGGGTGAAATGGACAGGTGCCAGCGGGAACGATTTGGAAATTAAACCACCGGAAAAATTTGATCTGAAGAATCTGAATGCTGAATCGGCGGAAAAAACCCGAAGCATTGTCATGCTTATTGCCCCCCTCTTGCACGCCCTGCCGAAGTTTCGCCTGCCTCAGCCCGGCGGTTGCCGGCTTGGTTCACGCACCGTGAAGCCACATCTTTATGCTTTGGAAAAACTTGGCGTCAACATCACCACGAAGGAGAAATACTACGAGGTTCAGGCCGCCAAGCTTAAGCCAGCAGAAATCATTCTTTATGAATCCAGCGACACTGCCAGCGAGAGTGCTATTATGGCCGCCGCCCTCATTCCTGGCCGTACGGTCATAAAATACGCTTCCGCCAATTATATGGTGCAGGAAGTGTGTTTCTTTTTGGAAAAATGCGGTGTGAAAATTGACGGCATCGGCACCACTACGCTCGTTGTGCACGGCGTGACAAAAATAGACGCACCCGTAACCTACCGCTTAGCTGAAGACCCTATTGATGCTATGTTCTTTTTAACTGCCGCCGTGGTAACCCGCTCAAGCATCACCTTGCGCCGCGTGCCAATTGAATTTTTAGAACTGGAACTTTTGAAACTGGAAAAAATGGGCTTCCGTTATAAAATCCTGAAACGCTACATCGCGCACAACGAACGCACGGCACTCGTTGATTTAAAAACCCTGCCTTCACGCCTCACCGCCTTAGAAGAAAAAATTGAATGCCGCCCCTACCCCGGCTTAAATATGGACAACTTGCCTTTTTTCGCGATCATTGCCACCCAAGCCAAAGGCACCACCCTCATTCACGACTGGCCCTATGAAAAGCGGGCTATCTACACTAAAGACATTGAAAAGCTCGGCGCTGAAGCCGTTTTGGTTGATCCGCACCGTTTGTATGTTACCGGCATCACCCCATTGAAGGCCGCGGAAGTAATTTGTCCGCCCGCCTTGCGCCCCGCTGCCATTCTATTAATAGGTATGCTCGCGGCCAGTGGCACTTCCGTTTTGCGTAATATCTATTCCATCAACCGCGGTTATGAAGACATTGTTGCTCGCCTCAATTCCCTCGGCGCCAAAATCTCCATCCTTCGCGATTTTTAACCGGCACCAGAAAATTTGACATCTTGTTTTTTCTAATGAGCAGTGTTGAATTTTAATTTTTCTTTACTATTCCTTCAGGACTAATTTAACGACCCCTGCCTACAATACAAGTACCGGCAATTTCGTAAGATTGCTCGGTAATAGGGGCGCGAGAGAGTCTCAACTAACCATTGACACGTTAGCCGTGCGGGTGCAACTCCCGCCGCCCCTACAAGAAAATTTAGGCAATATACTTTTTATTTCGTATAGTTGCCTGTAAAAGAGAATCTGCTATACTTCTACGTGTCAATGGTTAGTGGGTGGTTATCCCCGCAAGGCTAAGCAAAGCTCCGCCACAGTTTTAATACTTCCGGCGGAGTTTTTGTTTGGTTTGCAAAACTAGGCCCTGACCCCTATATTTAAGCCATGTTCATCGTCCGCGTCATCCCCATTCGCCGCGGTCTCCAAGCGGAAACCCTCACTTATTTTAGCGCCGCCCTGCTCCCGCCAGGCACGGTCATTAAAGTGCCCCTACGCAAGCGGCTGATAGCGGCTATTGTGCTGGAGAGTGTGCTGGCGGCCAATATTAAAAGCGAAGTAAAAACAGCTGCTTTTGCTTTACGCAGTGTCGGAACCAGTAAGATTGGCGAGAAGGCCGGAGGGCAACTATTTCTGAATCCTTTCATGCAAACGTGCGCCGAGTTGGCGCACTATTTTGTCGGCACTACGGGCAATGTAGTGGCGGCTTTAGTGCCGGCAAAAATCCTGGAGCAGGCTGCCACCCTGAAGGAACCCGCGAGCATGGTGGTGAAAAAAATAGCCGACTTACCCTTGCCGCCCCTCGTCCTCCAAGCCGACGACAGCGACCGCTTCGCTCATTATAAGAGTATTATTCGCGAAGAATTCGCCCGGAAGCGTTCGGTGTTTGTGGTTCTGCCAACTATTCAGGATGGTATTCGTGCTTTTGAGACACTCTCTAAAGGCATTGAAAATAACACGCTCGTGGCCAATGCCGCGATGACAAAAAAACAGCTCGCCGAAGTGTGGAACCGCGCCGTCGGCGAGCCGCATCCCCTACTCATCATCGCTACCGGCGCTTTTTTGTGCCTGCCCCGGGCCGACCTCGGCACTATTATTGTGGAGCGTGAAGCGGCCACGGGCTACAAACAGCAAGCTCGACCGTTCGTAGATATCCGCCGCGCCGCCGAGATACTGGCTAAACAACTCGGCATTCGCCTAGTGCTCGGCGACATCCTCCTGCGCGCCGAAACCCTAGACCGGGTCAACCGCGACGAAGCTCATGAGCTGGTGCCCTTGAAGTTCCGCCTACTTTCCAGTGCCGCCGCCCGCCTGGTAGACATGAAAAAGTATAAAATATTGGACCGGCCGGAATTCCGCATCATTAGTGACGAGCTGGAAACGTTAGTGCGCGAAAACCGCGAACACAATGAGCGCCTCTTTCTTTTTTGCGCTCGGCGCGGCTTAGCGCCCACCACGGTGTGCGGCGACTGCGGCGCCACCGTGCTTTGTTCACGCTGTCGCGCGCCTATCGTTTTACACCGCAGCGGCGGTGGCGACGAAGCCGAGCAATTTTTTCTGTGTCATCGCTGTGGGGAACGGCGTAGTGCCGCCGAGCGCTGTAGCATTTGTGATTCCTGGAACCTCACCACGCTTGGCATTGGCATCACCCTCGTGGCCGAAGCCTTGACCGGCCTTTTTCCCGACCTGAACGTTTTTCAGCTTGATAGCGACTCTATCGCTAACCGACGCGAAGCCCGCGAACGGGTAGAGCACTTTTATAATTCGCCCGGCTCGGTATTGCTGGGCACCGAACTGGCCGTTGCCTATTTAGATAAGCCCGTGGAAAACGTGGCCGTAGCCAGTGCCGATGCCCTTTTCTCAATCCCCGATTTCCGCATCGGTGAAGAAGTCACCAATCTGCTTTTGCGCTTGCGCTCACTCGCCCAAAAACAATTTTTGATTCAGAGCCGTTCCGGCGCTCAGCCGGCATTCAAGGCCGCCCAGAGTGGTAACGCCGCCGACTTCCACCGCGACGAACTTGCCGAGCGCGAACGTCTGGGCTACCCGCCGAGCACCACCCTCATCAAAATCACCGCCGAGGGCGACCGCGCCGAAGTGGAAAAAGAAATGTTCGCTCTGGCCCGCCACCTCCAGAATTACAAACCAATCATGTTCCCGGCTTTTGTAGAATTCGCCCGCGGCAAATTCCGCATGCACTTATTACTGGCCCTGCCCCGCGGCACCTGGCCCGGCGGCAAGCTGCACGCCGAGTTGGCCGCCCTGCCGCCAACGCTCAGCGTTAATATTGACCCGGAAAGCCTGCTCTAAAAGACCAGGCTTCGGCACTGCTGAGACAATGGACAAAGTTCGTTTTTTACAGTATTCTGAAGCCGTATTTTTATGCCAGCCACCTCAAAAAAATCTGCTAAAAAAACAGTCGCCGCGCAGGCCGAGGCGCCAGTAAAAAATGTTCAGGCCACGCCAATAGCTGTAGTGCAAAAAGGCGACCCAGTTCTGCGTCAAAAAGCCGAACCCGTGCCCGCAGACTTTTTCGGCTCAGCCAAGCTGAAGCGCATTATTGAGCGTATGAAGCGCGTCATCGCCGAGCAGGCAGACGCCGTGGCCGTAGCCGCGCCGCAAATCGGCGAGCCATGGCGCATCTTTGTGGTTGCCGGAAAAATCCTCCTGCCCAATTACGCCGACCTGGAAAATAAAGAGTTAGAAGAGATGGCAACGGCGGGCACCATTCCCGCCGACATGGTTTTTATCAATCCTGAATTAACCAAGCTCTCCCGCCAAAAACAAACGATGCTTGAAGGCTGTCTTTCCGTGCGCTGGCTCTATGGCAACGTCCGCCGCTCCGAAAAAGCCACGGTTAAAGCCTTGGACGAAAGTGGCCAAGCTTTTACCCGCGGTGCAAGCGGCCTTTTGGCCCAAATTTTCCAGCACGAAACCGACCACCTCAATGGTATCCTTTTTGTTGATTCAGCCAAAGATCTGCGCGAGGAACCACCCGCCGAAAGCACAATTCTATAATGTCTATAATGAAAATCTCCTACGTTTTTTTCGGCAGTGAATCGCCCTTTTCAATCCTTGTCATGAATGAGCTGGAAGCCGCTGGTTTTATACCCACCCTTATTATTACTGACGCTTCTAAAAAAATCAGCCTGAAAGAATTACAAGAAAAAGCGCCCGCTGGTGGCTGGGATGTTTTTATTGTTGCCTCATATGGTCAAATCATTCCCGAAGCAATTTTAAATCTCCCGAAGCACGGCTCGCTTAATGTTCACCCTTCGTTGTTACCAAAATACCGCGGCCCCTCTCCCCTACAATCAGCTATCCTTGCCGATGACAGCACCACAGGCGTCTCAATCATGCTCATGGATAAAGATGTGGATCATGGCCCTCTTATAGCTCAAGAAAAAGTGACCGTGAGCGCATGGCCACCCAGCTACCAGAAAATGGAAATAAAACTTGGTGGTATTGGCGGAAATATATTGGCAAAAATCCTGCCCGAATGGCTCGCCGGCAAAATTCCAGCGGAGCCGCAAAATCACGCCCTCGCCACGTTCACCAAAAAAATCACCAAAAATGACGGGGAACTTGCTTTTGACCCGGCAAAAAAATTCTTAGCCGGTGACCCGTATCAAAACTTTCTAAAAATCCAAGCGTTCTCCCACTGGCCAAAGGCTCACTTTTTTATTGAACGCAAAGGCCGTCGCCAACGCATCATTATCACCGAAGTAGACTATAGCGACGAAAAACGCACCTTCCTCATAGAGCGCGTCATCCCCGAAGGCAAACAAGAAATGAATTGGCCCGATTTTGCCAAAGGATACCTCTAAAACCGGTGCCTGACCCCGGTTTTAAATTATTTTCCGCCCTTCAAAAAATTCTTCACCGCGGAAGCACCACGGCGCAAGAGCGTGCGCTTTTTATCGGCACCGGAAACCAACGTTTTAGAGAGTTCGTCCTTAAGCCCGTCAATGGCCGCCCGAATATCGGCACCAAAAGACTTCGCCACGATATCGCGCCCCATAGCTCGCAACTGAATTTCCGCGGAAAAAGCATCCGCGCCCCCCTTATGATGCTCGGTGGTTTTTCCCAGAATAAGATGTAGGGCCGCATCCTCCCCCATGAGGTGCCCAAAGCGCTCAATAACAGCAAGTTTTTTCTCAACATATTCGCGAATCTCCGGAGCAAGCTCCACGCCTACTGTTTTAATATTTATTTTCATATTCCGAAGTATACCAGACAACCCTTTTCTCGGCCAAACTTTTCTGCTATGATAGTTCCGGTTCGGTGGACGTAGTCGTATGTGAGGCATCAATAGACTAGGAAGCCCCTGGTCTAAACGCGAAGTCGTGCAAAGGCTTCTACACCGAACCAATTATTCCCCTGTAGCTCAGCGGTAGAGCAGTCGCCTGTCTCAAGGCAGCACCACTTTGAAAATAGTGGTTGAAAATGAGGTGAATTCGGTGAACCCCCCAAGATAAACGATCGTGTGGGCAATACCGAGCCAAGCTTTGACGAAAGTCATTGAAGGTGTAGAGACTATCCCCTTGCGGGAGTACTCAAGAATTTTTTAAGATTCTTGCGGAAGCGCCTCATTCCTAAAAACCTCACGGTTCATGGAAATGATATAGTCCACCCCTTTTAGTAATAGAAGGACTCGTGTAAGCGATTGGTCGGAGGTTCGAATCCTCCCGGGGGAGCCCTAGTGACGAAACCTCACAATTTGTGGGGTTTTGTCTTATATGGCTTGATGGTTTCGAGGTTCGAGCGGAGTCTAATTCTTTGATAACCGCCTCTCGACTTTTTATCATGGTCTTTATGAAAGAATGGTAATTTACAAAGAGTTTTTTGCCTTTTATAGTGAGGTTCGAGCCTAAACATGAAAGTATCGCTCGCTTGGTCTTATCGTCTCCTTTTTCAAACCAAATGTGAGCGTAACAAGCGAAGTCAAAGGTCTTTTCTGTGAGCTCTACCCATTCGAGGACCTGCTTGTTGGTGACTTTCAATTCATCTTCAAGGATCAGCTTTCTTTTTACCATTCCCTGTACATGATGCTATGGGCAACCTCGAGGCTTTTGAGAGATTGATTAAGGGCGACAGACCTAAATAATAATCTTAGGTTTTAAATTACTGTTTATACTCGTTAATATACTCATATTTAAGGCTCACTTTGCAAAAGCTTGCATTGTTAGATATTCTATGTTATAATACTACTAGACACTAAAGTGGTGTCTCTAGAAACAAAACAAACAAGGAGGCACCTTTGAAAACACTGATCTTTTTGAGACACGGCAAAACTGCCTATACGGGACAGTTCTCTGATCTGACTGACGAAGGAAAAGAACAAATCGGCAAAGCAGCCGCTGAAATTCTCGACATCGTCGGAAAGAACGAGGACGTTCGTATCGTCAGCTCGCCGTTACCGAGAGCACTCGGGACTGCAGACATCATCGCCAAGAAATTGGGATACCCCTACGAGGAAGTCGAACATGAGCTCGCAATTCGTTGCATGGATTTCTATGACAACGACGCTGCGAATGCCATCTGGTCGAGCTTCCCCTCGGCGCGTGATGTGGACCGAGCGTATGCAAGTGATCCTCGGTTCGAAGAAGGCGTGGCCATCGAGAAACGTTCTGCGATTCAGCACCGTTTCTTCACGTATCTCGGGAGCCTGTTCGAGCGATTCGTCGCCGACAAGTTACCGGACGTGATGATCCACACTTCGCACTATGAAGTTCTTTGGGACCTAGCGGCAACGTTTGGTTTCAAGGAGCCTCTCATTCACGGCGAAGTCATCAAAATGGAGCTCACCGCTTCGGACAAGAAAGGTCACATACACGTTCGGGCAACGTTCAGGGAGTATAGTCGGGAGTTTGATTGCAAACTTCCTGCCGAACTCTTTGCGAGCCAGTTCAGTTCGTGATCTCAACACTCAACCAAGGGCTCTGTCGCAAGACGGAGCCCTTATCTTTTTATGTTATAATAGAAAAATATGACGACCTTAATTGAAACAATTGAAAATGGAAATTTTAATAAACTTGGCAAGCCAGAGCGTGTAATTGAAACTCTTATCTCGAAGCTCTTTTTCTTTGGTGATGATGTATATAAAGTATATAAATACAACAAAGCTTTTTTTGGTGATTTTTCAGATGATCGTTTTAGACACGAGTTCTATCACAACGATTTTACATGGAATAACACCATGGCACCTGATATCTATATTAAGCTTGGATATGTAAAAAGAGACGGTGATACTTTTATCGAAGCAACTCATGATACATCGGAGGACTATTTTATTCTCATGAAGAAAATAGATGATTCCCAGACTTTATTTAATCATATTAGAAACAAGACTTTCACAAAAGAAAACCTTGAACTTATTACTGAGGAGATGTTTAAGCGTACAGAAAAATTGACTGAGATAAAACACACAGACATGGAAGATCTTTTCAGTATGTCTTATGTTGATTTAGATTTACAAAATCTAGAGAGTACAAGAGAGTGGTTATATATGGGTTCTGAATTTATTCCAAAACAAGAGGCAGATGCGATAATCGATAAGATAAAGTCCTTTGTTTCATCGTATACATATTTTAAGAATTTTGATAACAAAAGATATCTCGCATCTATCGATAATCATGGTGGTAACATCCTTTTCTCTAATAACAAGGTTAATTTTATTGATTCTATGCCACCAATGAGAATATGGAGAATTCAAAACGATGCGTATTCTATAAGTAGACCCGCTACCGATCTTGAGGTCTTGGCTGGTAAAGAGTATGCAGACGCAATGTTCAGCAAGTTTGAAGAGGTTCGAAATACCAAACTAGATCCGAAAGTTAGAGCCTACTTACAAGTCGTCGCTGCTCTAATTCAGGCGCCCTATATGTATGTATTGAAAGAGGTTGAATTTGCACAAAAGTTCTGGGATTTTGCTAAGAGTAAAGTTCAAGAAATTTAGCAATAAAGCGTAGTCTCAACTTACTTAACGTAATTCATTTCTAAATCCATCTGCTTTTTTAGTTCAAGTGCACGTTGCATAATGCGGTCTCCAATCTCGCCCCAATCAAAATATTTCTTGTAGTCAGCAGGGTCAATAAGTTCAATCTTTGTAATGTCTCCATCTGGATCATTAGTAAAAGGACCGAATGGTTCAACAATACATACTGATCTAGTTTGTGATACAACACCTTGTGGCTCTGTTATATCCTGACAACCAATAAAGCGCTGTCTGATAACATTCATATTTGTCTCTTCCTTTACTTCTCGTCTTACTGCATCACGAGCACTTTCACCAGCCTCAACTCCACCACCTGGTGGGGTCCAATATCCTTTCTTATCGGCATATACGAGTACCAACTTACCTTCGCAAAAGCAGTAAGCATGTACGCCTTGGATTTTTTTATAACCGAGGTCAAGCTCACTATTGATATCGTTATATGCAACATCCAATACTTGCCCAGATTGATTTGTGAGAGTTGATTTTATTTCCATAAGTTAAACTTTATCATTTTTAACCCCTTTTTGCTAAAACCCTACCGATACTCCGCCATCTCTACCTCTGTCGGCTGTGTAATCTTAAACAATCCATCCCTATAATTCGGGATATAAATGTGCTCTTTATTGGTCTTCCAAAAGGTTATTACCTCGCGCACAACGTCGAGCCGCCGAAAATCTCTTTTATAAATCAACGTGTTTTTTTGATACCCCAAATAGGATTCGAACCTCTATTTTTATGGACCGATAAATTTGAAGCTACTAACGATAGAGTTAAAAGTTTTTGCATCAATCTTTCCACCGTCATCAAAAATAACGAAGTTCGTTGCTGAATTCGGATTAGGAATAATCACTGAATTTTCAACAACTTGGCCATAAGACAAAGAGGTGACTGTAGTATAGTTTTTACCATTTACTGTTATGCTACCTGTCTTTGAGGAATATCCTGAAGCGCCAGTAGTGTTTTGTAGGTTAAGGTAGTCATTCAGTGTTATCCACTTGTTTGCATAAGAATCTCTAAAGCCAATATTTACAAACAGTCCATCTTTAAAAGTAAGCTGGTTAAGACCTGTATCTGGTCCAACATACGCAGGCTGTGTCCAGCTTGCCGGATAATTGAAAGAAATACCTAGCGTTGAACTTACATATGTTGTCCAAGAAGTTATGACTGGTGGAACGACCACTTTTTTTGAGTTAGACGAAATTGCAGTATCTATAGAGAGAGGTTTAACGTTTTTACATTGCGACGACAGACTCTCTGAACTTAAGGCGCCACAAAAAATGGACACTTGATTGTCAGTGTCAGTGACACCCGGCTTGATCGTCATTCGATTTAAGAAAGAAAAAAGTAGACATCGGTCCGATTTCGAAGGTGAATTAGTAACGACACCATAATTAGTGCAGACTTTTGCTTGGAATGCATAATCAATTGTGTTGTAGACAGAAATACTGAAGTCGGGTAATACAAAATTTGGGAAAAATTTCTTTTGAAAGTCGGTAGAAGGATAATTTCTTTGTGGCTCAATAATATCTGATGCTAAGTGAGAAACACAATATTCTTGATAGGAAAAATTACTTGGATACCAGGAAGCTTTTTCATATGGGCCCAAATCAGTCACGTACTGATTATCTGGCAATGCCAGACAGGAATTCATCACCCCTTGAAAAGTGGTACTCGGGGGTAAGGTGAATTCAAAACAGTATACGGGCGGCTGATCAAGCTTTCCGGCCATACAATCTTCTAGACTGTTATTTGGATATGGTTGACCAACAGCTTGTTCTGTTGGTGATTGAATTTTACTTTGCGCATAAACATAGATTCCAGCCCCAATCACCAACACTGCAATAATTATTAACAAAGGGACAATGAAAGCTTTTTGAGAGTTTTTCATGTTAACTGAAGTATATCAAATTGACTAACATCCAAATATTTACTCTACGGACACTCCTGCAACCAGGTTCTAACATCGTCCAGCCCTCGGAGCCGCCGAAAACCTCTTTATAAATCAACGTGATTTTTTGATACCCCAAATAGGATTCGAACCTATTTTTGACCTACTACGTCAGAAGCCGAACAATAACCAAGACAAGCGCAATAACGAGCAGGAGGTGGATAAGACCACCGCCTATGGAAAAACTAAACCCGAGAAGCCACAGGACCACCAAAACGACAATAATTATCCAGAGCATGTTGTTCTCATTTTATTTTACGCGTGAGCCGGCGCGCATAATAGTCTCATTTTTTCCAGTCCTCGATGGATTTGCACGGCAACGGTATTTTTTGTTTGTTTAGTAGCAAAAGAAATTTCTGAAAGTGACATGTTCTCCGTATACCGCAAATGCATCGTTCTTTGATAGGTGATCGGCAAACGCCCAATCAAAAGCATTGCCGTTTTTCCATCTAAAAGATTAAAAATATCACTGGCATCATCGGTACTCGGTTCAAAACCCTGTTCCAAAAGAACGTCGAGTGAAGTTGTTCCGCGTTTCCGATATTCATCCACGATGAGGTTATTCATGATGTGATACAAAAAAGCCTTCATGATGATGATTTTCCCTCCCTTGGCCAGATATTGCCAAGTTTTCATAAACGTGTCTTGTGATAAATTATCGCTCAGCGCCTGATCGTTTGTTTTGAAAAACGCGTGCTTAACAAGCCCATTTTCATAACTATGACGGGCCCCGCTTAACTGGGCGCTTCGATCGATATTCTGTTTTGAGGTCATAATATATAAACTAAGACGGTGTTGGCCATCTCTTGTTACTGACTAACTACACTACACCACACATGTGTCACGTTAAGGAGAAAATCTCACAGGGCTTCACTATACCTTATTTTGCGACTTTTTGCCACGTTTGCAATAAAATTGTCGGTCAAGCGGCTACAGTACCATATGGAAACACTCACTGTTGATTTTATTGAACGCTTGTGGGAGAGGAGTTGGACATACATTAAAACCGTGGTTGACGTCGTTCGCGAGCCTATTTTGATTCTGGATAAAGATCTTCGGGTCATCGCCGCCAACGACCCTTTTTATCAGACCTTCAAAGTCGAGGCAAAAAATACTCTGGGCAAAATCGTCTATGAATTGGGAAATGGCCAGTGGAATATTCCCGCCCTCCAAAAACTTCTTGAGGATGTTTTGCCCAAGCATACCTTTTTCAAGGGGTTTGAAGTCATCCATGAATTTCCCGTGATCGGTCGGAAAATCATGATCTTGAATGCTCGTCAGATCCATCTTCAAAAGAAAGACCCGTCGGAAATATTTCCCCCAATAATCCTCTTGGCCATTGAAGACGTCACCCAGATGATGATCGCCGCCGAAAACTTCGCCAGCCATACGAAACAGTTGGAAACAAAGTTCACGGAACAAAGCCAACGGCAGGATGTCCGCATCAAAAAACTGGAAAAGGAAATTAATCAAATAAAATTAGGAACATTAAAATAACATGATTCTATGAAGAAAATACTTCACAAAGTTTTAGCTCGTATTGAAAAACTGAAAAAAGAAATTAATCAAATTATGGGCTTGTAATAATGTGGTCATCAGAACGGCATCGTGTGTATATCAAAATTAATCATAATCTATAATATAAACATGAAAAAAACACTTCTAATCGCGGGAACAGCATCGGCCTTCTTTCTCATGGCGGCCCTGCCGATAAGTTTGGTCTTTGCTCAAAGCGCTACCACGCCAGTATTCCACACCCAAACAGGCGTGCAGGTATACAACACCGCAGGTGCCTCAATCGCTCCGGGTATCTATTACTTGGCAAACGACACCCAAATTTACTACTACGGAAATAGTATTTACTACAATCCAAATACCCAAACTTATGGCAGTATTACCGACCCCTCCTATATAAGCACAAACTATCCGTACAGTGTCTCATCAACTGCTCCCATTGTCGGTATTCCCAATACCGGTGCCGGCGGCAACGCAGGATCTACCTGGTTGACTCTCGCCGCTCTGGGAATGCTAGTTCTCGCCGGTGGCGCCTATCTCGCCTATCGTTCAATCTCTCGTCAAACAGCCTTAGCTAAATAACGCCATGAAGATCAGTGCGGTTTCCTTCGTTGCCGTCGGCGTGGTGGTGATTGGGGCCAGTGCGTATGGTCTCTACATTCTGACCAGAGCCACTCTGTACGTTCCCGGCGACAATATGTACGCGCCTCCGGTGGTCAGTTCGGTTTTGTCTAACGCAACAACGAGCGTCGCGACCACCGCATCTACCACGGTCGCCACATCCTCAACTCCGATAGTCAAAAATGTAAGCGGGGCTCCGGACACGAATGCAGGCACAAGTGACTATCCGGTCACTCTATATATTCCAAGCTTGGGCATCAATGCCAAAGTCCAGCAGGTCGGGCTCAATAGTATCGGCAACATCGGTGCCCCAAACAATTTCACCGATGTCGCCTGGTATAAATACGGTCCGGCACCGGGCCAGCCAGGCAGTGCTATCATTGACGGCCACGTTGATAACGGCCTCGGGCTAGCGGGCGTGTTCAAAAATCTTTCCACTATAGCTACCGGTACTGAAATGTCGGTGACGACTGCCCTTGGCAAGACACTGGTGTTCCAGGTCGTGGCAATCAATGTATACGGTTACCAAAACGTACCGATGGCTAGCATTCTAAACTCTTCAAGTCCGACCATCCAATTGATAACCTGCGACGGAACGTGGGTAGGAGATCAAAAAACGTATGACGAGCGACTGGTGGTGAGTGCTACTCTGATATAATAGAAAAAACTTAACAATAGTACAAACGCATTTATGCATAATTTCTATTCAAACAATTACGGGGTTGGTTTCGGAGCATCCACTTGGGTCCACACCTTTGGACCTATATTGGTTGTCTTGGTGTTGTGGAGCATCTTTTGGAAAGGCCTTGCCTTGTGGCATTCAGCCCGACGCGTCCAGCCATGGTGGTTCTTCTTTCTCCTTATCATTAACACTCTTGGCATTCTTGAGATTATTTATCTCTTTGGTTTTGCCAAACTCAAACTTTCCGAACTCTTCAGTAAAAAATAATTCCCCGAGCGCTCTCTCCCACTAACAAGCAGGTTCCCTGCCGAGTTCGCTTTCCGCGTATCCATCGGCAACAATCACCCGCTCATAGTTCATTCTGAGATATCCGCAAACCCACCCCGCGAATTGTTGCAAAACAGTTCGCGGGGTTTTCTTTTATACTAACTTAGCCTCTTCCTTTACCAATTCTTTTTTGGGCGTCTCTCGCTTCCATGACTCTTATTTTAACAGCCTGCTTGGTGGCAGCGATGGAGCGCTTATTTGCCTTTGAGGCATTCCAATTTTTCTTTGAATTAGACATGACCCGTATAGTACCACACTCAATCGTGCGGTAGGCCATACGTGCTATTATATTGAGGATGAAAACGTTGCTTCCGAAGCTGGGCTTTGTTTCCCTACTTCTTTTATCCGGATTCTTCCCTTTGCACTTTGCGTCTGCCGCGGTAGCGTGCAGTTTCCCTCGTAATTTAAAATTAGGAGACCGCGGTGCCGACGTACAGCGACTGCAGATTATTCTCAATGAAAATCCGGCAACACAAGTTGCCACGGCCGGCAACGGATCCCCTCAGCATGAAACCACTTTTTACGGCTTAGCCACCAAAACAGCGGTAATTCACTATCAGCAATTGCATACGCAAAGTGTGCTTTTGCCCTATGGACTGGCCCACGGGACAGGAATCTTGGGTACGCTTACCCGCCGATACTTAGTGACCACCCAGTGCCAAAATGCGGCTGTCAGCTTCAATACTACCGCACCGACCATGACACCATTGCCGGCACAGCCAGAGACGACCCCCACCAACACAATCACAAACCCCGTCACCGCTTTTACCACACCCGCGTTTCAGTCTTCCGGCACGGGGCTTGCGGCTTTAGCGGCACAACTGCATCCCAACGATAGCACCGACGACACCGCCACTATCCAAGAAATGATAGATGTGGCGAATCAAAACAAAATCTCTACCATCACTCTTCCTGCCGGCACATTCAAACTTGCAAGCGGCCTCCATTTATACGGAAGCAATATTACGTTCAGCGGCCAAGGAGACCAGACTGTTTTGGACTTTTTTGACAGTTACCACGGCGGCGACTACCAAGGCATGCCCATTACGGTGGGAGCAACGGTGAATCAGTCGGCGACCTACAATCCCGTTCAATCAGTGACCGGTAATACTATTGTCTTTGGCCAATCCGTCCCCTTCAGGACTGGCGACACACTGTTTCTTTCTGACGGCATGAGTGCCACTCGCGTACTGGAGCGTCAATACGGCGGCACTCTTGACGTGCCCAACGAATTCAACGCACCGGCTCCTTCTGAGTTTGTGACCGTTGCTTCGGTCACCACAAACGCGCAGGGACAAACTGTAGTGACCCTCATCAATAACGTTATCGGTTCGGGCGATTACGCCAACCTCCTGCCGAGCGGTCAGGCCGCGAACAACAACTACCTGACCGTTTGGCCGGTAACCGCTCCCGCCGACCACATCACCATAAAAAATCTGGCGATTCACTTTAGTAATCCCCAAGCCGATGTTTCCATCATGACACTTTTCAGCACCAATTTTACCATTGACCACGTGCACATACTCAACACCACGCAAGCGGGCGGTCATGGAGGATTTTCGCTTATTCTGACCACGAATTATCAACTAACCAATGACACCGTACCGGGCGGAATAGCCATAAACTCCAGCCGCCAGGGTACCATCTCGGGCAACACGATCGGGAACCTTACGTTTGAAGAATCTTCTACTCACACCACCGCGCAAAACAATGTGATTGGCACCCCTGGAGGTAGCTCGGGTATTGCAGTACGCACTGGCGATATGGGCTGTAATCAGATTTCCATACTCAACAATATTATTTATGCCGGGCCGACTAACGTTGGCGGTATCGGTATTTGGGAAGGCAGAAACATAACGATAGCTAATAACACGGTTAGCCAAGGCGACGCTTTAATTTGGGTTGGCCAAGCACACAATGTGGTGGTGCGCGACAATACCGCTGCATCCTTTGCCAACAATGACGTCATTGATACCGCAAGCGTCAATGCCTATAACAATAGCTGGAAATAAAACTGGCGATCCCCGCCCCTGCGAATGTACTGTAATTAATACTCTTTTTACGTGTCGCTTGTAGCGTGAGGTCAAAAATCAGCAACGAGTAAATGGACACACTCATAAAAGCGGACGTCTTTTTCTTTATCGCCTCAAGCGCTACGGTTGTCTTGGGTATTCTTGCTGCAATCCTTCTTTTCTACCTTATTAGAGCGGCACGTAATCTCCACCAGCTTTCCGAAGCACTTACAGGCGGCCTAAAAGAAGGCGGAGAATTTTTTGTTGACCTTAAGGATCGGCTGGAGAGCAATGTAATTTTTAGGCTCCTCTTCCCTCCTAGAAATAGGACCCGCCTTAAGAAGTAATTATCCGTTTTAAACCATGTAAAATCATGAATAAAAAAACTTCAACAACTCCCCACGAAGTACATGCTGTGGCACATAAAAGTTCTGGGGTTATGAAAGCCGCAGTCGTTGGCGTTACTCTTGCCGGGCTAGCCGCCGGAGCCTACTTTTTCTTTGGGCCAAATGGCAAAAAACACCAGAAGCAGGCGAAATCCTGGGCCCTCAAGATGCGAGCTGATGTCATAGAAAAACTGGAGAAAGTAAACGACGTCACGCAAGAAACATACGATCACATCATTGATACAGTTGCCGCAAAATATAATGCCGGTAAAGAGGCCAGCCAGGAAGAAATCCACGAGCTCGCCGCAGACCTCAAAAAGCACTGGAAGGCTTTAAGTTCTGGCGTTAAAGAAGTGGCGGCGAAATAATTTTACCTAGCCTTAAAATTTAAAATTGTGTAAGCTTAAAGCGTTATTATGTACATGTATGTAACCTATATTTAAGACATGAAAAAGAAAAACCCAGTGGTTCATTTTGAAATGGGCTACGATGACAAGCAGAGAATGACCGATTTTTACACGAAAGTCTTCGGCTGGGAGGCCGAAATGATGGGCCCGGAGATGGGCAACTATGTGGTCGTGCACACAACAGAAACCGACAAGAACGGAATGATAAAAACGCCGGGCGCCATTAATGGTGGCTTCTACAAGAAAACCGACAGCCCTACTTCCCACGCGCCTTCTATAGTGATTGCCGTGGACGATATTCAGGAGGCAATAAAGGACGCCACTGCTGCGGGCGGAAAAATTCTGGGTGGTATGAATCAAGCGGGCAAACATACGAATGAGCCTCAGATGATACCGGGCGTTGGCTTGTGGATTTCAGCCATGGACACCGAGGGCAACCGCTTCTCAATCCTCCAGCCGAATAAAATGTAGGCGGAAGTTTTACCGATGCGGACAGCCTGCCCAGCAACAAGGACGGCGCTTCCCTCCTATGAGCTGGTTGCGCGCCCGTTCTATATGCTCTTTTCTCGTTTCTAATTTTTTAACGGAGATTATCCAGCAAATCCATTCATTGCGGGCAAGCGGGGTGATATCCTCCCATTTTGCCCGCATGGCCGGCGAAGCAACGATGGCTTTTTGCACGTCATCAGGCAAGGCATGCACAGTGCCGGCTGAGATTCCTTTTTTTATCATGTGGGTATTTTACCAATTTTACACCAACTTTTGTATCCATCAAGAGAAGATTCGTGGTATTGTAAGGATGAGTATTATCAACGCTCACCAAACTATATGAATAAAACTATTATCTGGATTATTGTGATAGCCGTTATAGTAATTGGAGGATTCCTTATATATGGAGCATTCGCTCATCAAAGCACACCGGCCACAACCGGGCCCGCAACCTACGACCTTAATAGTCTTGGTATGGCCTCAGGCACGCCCGACGAAACACCAACAACACCTGCACCAACCCCTTCAGTAGTAACGATAGATATTAAGAATTTTGCATTTAATCCGGCGGCGATGTTTGTTAAAGTCGGCACAACAGTAACCTGGGTCAACGACGACAGCGCTCCCCATACGGTCACTTCTGATTCTGGAACAGTTCTTAACTCACCTACCCTCCAGCCCGGCCAGTCATATAGTGTCACCCTCAACGACCTCGGCACAGTAAGTTATCATTGTAAAATCCACCCTTCAATGCACGGCACCATTACCGTAACCAGCGGTTTAGGTTCATAAGATTTTCCGGGTTTTACCACCCTTGACAAAACCGTAGAATTTGGTAGTATATACGAGGTTTATCTTGGCCGTTGCCAGAGAGCATAAAACGCTTGGACGTGCAGCGTACTCTGCCGGGAAAGACGTTCTTTCTTCTCCCCGCAAGTTATCGCGCTTGTCCCCAAAACGCCGGCGTGTTTCTATGCCTCTCGGAGCGAATTGTCGCTCAACCTTCGGTTTGGCCACCGAAAACGGGTCAAGACACCATGCCCACCCTCCTGGAAACCTGAAAAGGCAACCAGGGAGTGGGTATTTTTATTGCCCAACTTGCATTATCTCAAAAGTATGGTATCGTACTTAACAGACCTTATTACTAAGGAGATATTCTATGGGGACGCAAGTCCGAAGTCGTGAAGAGCGCGCCGGGGAAATAGTCGGCAAACTCTTACATAACCAACTCCACTCGGGCAGATTACCTGCCGGCTTCATACAAATCCTCAACGGCCAACAATCACCCACATACGAAATGCTTTTTGCTTGGGTTGACGAGCACCTAGAAGAAGCAGAACGGTGCATAACCCAAAACAATTGGTAATACCGCCAAACATACCCGCCCCGCCTCTTATGCGGGGCTTTCTTCTTACTTTTGTGAAAAAAATTTTGCTGACTATGAGTTTGCTATACTATACCCATGCCAAAACGCCGCACCTCTTCCGGTTTTACCTTGGTTGAACTCGTGGTGGTTTTAGGCGTCATCGCCATTCTGGCAACAGTCATTATTCTTAACCTTCGCAATAGCGCCGGCTCGAGCGGCCGCGACCTTGCCACCCTAAGCGAACGCGACCAGGTGCGCGCCGCTTTGCAGATTTATTATTTTGATCATGGCGGCTACCCCTATATTTCGCCAGACTACACTCTGAAATGCGTCGGTAGCGATTCGTGTCTTTTGGCAGACCCGACGAATACAAATATCACCTCAGCGAACCCTAGTCTTCCGAGCATAAGCACCAAGCTTTCGGTCAGCACCGCCCTCTCCGCTCTTTCTGTTGGAAACATGCCAGCCATTAACGATAGTGGCGGTAAAGAGCAGGGTTTTGTCTACCTTTCTTGTTTGAGTACTACTGCCACCACAGATACCGACGGCACGCTAGTGTGCCCTTCCGGCACCAGCTATCTCACCTTTCCACTCAATAACATCAACGTTGGCCAGAGCACGCAGGGCGGTGCGAGTGAGGCCTGCCAAACGGTCGGCATTTGGAATACTCCCGTGGCCTACAACGTCGCTACCTGCGCTCCAGGCGTTATTAATGGCGGCAGTAGTGGTGGAAGCAGTTCGGGCAGCACGGGCGGCAACCAAGCCGTGGTTTGTTCGGGTACCGTCACAGTTCCAAGTACGGGCACACTGGATGCTAGTAGCCCTTCAAGTCAAACGGTTATTTGGAACATAACAGGTCCGACAAATACTAGTTATTCTTATGTATGGACTAATACACAATCTAGCTTGAGCTCTGGAGTTTGCTCGTCCAACACGTATAATTGCCAACATTTCACCGAAACCCTTTCGCCAACAACAGACATCGCCGGACAAGCCGCTAGTGGTAAATTTCAAACCGTCGTTACGGTTAAAGATCAAAATGGTAGCTTGATCGGCAACGGCAATTGCTCCGTACCCATTGCTCTGCCAACAGTTAGTGGCACCTGTTCCGTTTCGCCAGCGGAGCCGGCCAATCCTAATCCGAAGGTTGGCGACACCGTAACCTGGACGGCAAGCCCTATCGGCGGCAACGGCAAATATTCCTATACTTGGGCCAACCTCGGCCTCGGCGCCAGCTTTACCGGCACAGGACAAGTGTTGCCAGTGCAATATACTAGCAGTGGCGGCTCAACACCCAACCTACAAATAACCTCAGGAGGAGTGACTACATCAATTACTTGCCCGACTGAAAATATTGACCCTGCCAGCAACGACGGGAATGGAAACGGAGGAAATGGCACCTGCAAGCCTAGTCAGTGTTCCTGTACAAACTGGTCATATGACTATCAGTGTACCGGCGGCTATTACTGCGCCCAAACCTGCACCGGCTATACTACAAACGGTGAAGGCAGCGATAGTTACAGCAACAGTAACAGCTACTGTTGCGACACTGAATGCGCGGGCTTTACAGACATAACAACCTGCACCAGCTGGAATCAGAGCTGTTGCAGTTAACTACATCCGCGGCAATGACCGACCTCATTACAGATTTCCGGCAGGTGTTTTTTTTCATGAAGAAAACGGGCGTGCGTCTGCGCTTTTTTCTGTGGTCACTTGGCCTATCACTTGGCCTGGCAATTTTCAATCTCTATACCGTTTCCCTACTCTTCCCGCTCGTCCAGGGCATCGTGAAGCGCGACTGGAGCGGCGCGGGCGCCCTGCCCGGCATAGGCAGGATGATCCGCCTCTTTCCGAGCACCTTTTCCTCACCGGTGGCGATTTTTCTTTTGCTGGTGGTATGGATTTACGCCACCATTATCGTCAAAAATATCCTGCAATATAGCGCGGCCATGAGTGCCCAACATCAGGCTAATATCGCCCGGGAAAAAGTCCGTGGCATGCTTTTGGACAAGGTCCTTGCCTTCGGCAAAGCATTCTACGACGAACACAAACTGAGTTGGGTCCAAGACGTACTGACCAGTTCCACCGGAGCCATAGAAAATCAATTTCGCCTCTTGCAGAATTTTTTGATTCAACTCCTACTCTTGGCGGCCTACTTTTTCGTGATGTTCAGGATTTCCTGGCAATTAACACTTATCTCCGCACTCTGTTTTCCGGTGATTAATTTTTTTACCAAGCGCCTTATTATCCAGGTCAAAAAAGCGGTCGCGAACGCCAAGGTAGCCACCCAAACTCTCAATGAGCGGGTTTTTCAGATTTTGTATTCCCTCCCTATTATCATCGGTTTCGGTAAAGAAGACGTGGAGAGAGCGCTCTTTGCCGAAGCAAGCGTACGCGACATAGCCCGAACTTCTCGCATCCAAAAATTCTCCAATTTATTGCCTCCTATTGAAGATATTGGCGCCACCACCGGCATGCTCGTGTTGGCCATAGGCCTGGCTTTTTTGATGTACAGTAACCAGCGCCTAGACCCATCATCAGCCATTATTTTATTCTATTTAGCCATGAAAATCGTGCCAGCCTTGAATTCAATGAATGATTTTCGCCTCGGGTTAGCCGTGGGCAGTGCGGCCGTAGCTGATGTTAATCAGATTCTGCACGAAAGCGATCGTTTTATTTTGCCCGATGGCCGACGCGAATTGCAACGTTTTGAACACTCTATTGAAATACGCAACCTGACCTTCTCCTATGCTAATGACCACGTGGCTCTGCGTGATTTCTCCCTAATAATCAACAGGGGCGCGGTGGTGGTAATTGCCGGAGCCACCGGCGCCGGCAAAAGCACGTTGGTGAACTTGCTATTGCGTTTTTATGACTGCCCGCCTGGCACAATTTTTATTGACGACATTGATATTCGGGAATATTCGCGCCGCTCCTTACGGCGACGCATTGCTTTTGCCAGCCAGGAGGTGCTCCTTTTCAGCACCAGCCTGCGCCACAACATTGCCTACGGCTCTAGCGAGGCCGTGGATGAAAAAACTTTACGAGAAACTGCCAACAAAACCGCCGTAAGCGATTTTGCTCTAAAACTAGCGGCTGAGTATGATACGCCAATTACCGAACGCGGCACCACCTTTTCCGGCGGCGAGCGTCAACGCATCGCCTTAGCCCGCGCCCTTCTGAAAGATCACGATATTCTTATTTTAGACGAAGCCACCAACGCCTTGGACAGCGCCACTGAGCAACGGGTCTTGGACGCCATTTTACGAGAAGCAAAAAACGCTTCAAACCTCAAAACGGTTATTATTATTTCACACCGCCCGTTGACCGTACCCCATGCTGACCAGATCGTAAGCATCGGTGCTACACTATAAGTATATGCTGTGGATTGGCCTTATTCTACTCTGTGTCCCTTTTTGCCTTATTCCCGCTTTTGCCGATTGGCGGCGCGGAGCATTGTGGATGGCCGCGGGTATACTTGGTTTTTCTATTCTCGTTGCCCTGGTGACACAAACGGCAGGAATTTTTAACTATTGGAATGTACTGGCCTTTTATTTTGTTGGCGCTGTTATCGCCCTGACGACCTTCTGGCGACAACGCTTATGGACGCGGATTCGTTTCTCTAGGACCACACTCACCGCTTCGCTGTTTGTTGTTATCGCCTTCACTATCGTTTGGGCCGAATTCTACGTGGTGCATTACCACTATAGCGGCCCCGTAGCGACGCAATATGGCACACAAATAGTGGCGTCCAATGGCTATCCCTACCCATTTTATTCCGATGAATGGATCACCGCGGGTATGGCTCAGTTCTCCATCAACCAACACGTTTTGCCGGCGGTTAACCCGTTGAATGGCAAACCATTCCCCGATTTAGTTCTACCTTTCCACGCGCTGACCGCCGATTTTTTCTTACTTTTTGGCCTTTCGCCCGTTAACGACTTTGCGACTATGGCAATCATCGGCGGCCTCATAACAGCCGCGCTTCTGTATGTACTGTGCCGGTCGCTCAGCCTGGGGCGCGTCGGATCCCTGGTTGCCGTGCTTTGCTTGCCATTCATCACGAATAGCGGAAACTTGCCCGGCCCTTGGTTCTTCTTGGCTTATAGTGTTGGCACGTGGGGATTGCTTATAGCTCTGGCTGCGGCGGCACGTAACGACAAAATTCTTACGCTTTTGGCATCCTTTCTGGCACTCGCACTCTATCCGCAACTTGTTGTGTTTATCGTTCCTTTACTAATTGCGGTAGCTCTACGTTCCGGCATTAACAAAGATTTTTTGAAAATAGTATGCGTGAGCGGGGTTGTCATACTCTTGGCAGCCGGAAGCATTATTACCCTACTCCTCGTAAAAGGCCTCGGCCATGGCCTTATTACAACCATCACCGCCGACATTCTGTACCGTGGTAGTGATGGCGGCAGTGTCGCTCTCTACCCGTGGGACATACTGCCAATGTTTGTGCTAACTCTCGCGACTATCGGCTTCTACCCCCTATTTCAGCGCCGACGCTGGGCTTTTGTGGCGGTGCTGACTGTAGGTATTGCTTACTGGATTTACTACAGCCTAACGCCATGGATTTTTATTATTGAGTATTTCCGGCTGGTGAGTGTTATGGCAATCCTGTTGACTGTTGTTGCCGGTGCCGGTGCCGACTTTCTCATTAACACGTTTCGTCATTGGTTTAGAGAAGAATTCTGGGCGGCCCTGCTCGTTATTACTTGCTCTTTCACCGCCTTTTTCTATCCCAATCAACAAAACTGGCAGGAATTAGTCCTAACAATTGGTAGCGGCGGCACCACGCACGCCCTCACACCATCGGCCCCCATTAGCCGCTTTCTCACTGCCGACGACCTCGCGCTCTTCCACAACATTACCGGCGCGCGATTCATCGCCCCGCCATGGAAAGGGCTAGTTATCGGTATTACCACTGGCAATATACCCCTGCAGTCAAAAGCCGCCTATATCACCGTGAACACTCTTTCTTACAATAATTTTATGCAGGCAAACTGCTCTCAGAAAGAGACTATTGCCTCACAATACGGCATCGCGTACGCATACGCTTCGGGATTCTCTTGCGGCGCTTTCACGGCGCTCGGCACAAGCACCGAAAATTTGATTTTATATCGTTTTATTCCAAACAAACTGAATTGAGGCAGAAGCGCTTGCCGGTTTTGGTGGGACCGTCGTCAAAAACGTGACCGAGATGCGAGCCGCATACCGCGCACAAAATTTCCGTGCGTTCCATGCCGAGAGTACCGTCGCGTTGTTGTTTAACGGCGCCAGGCAGTGCTTGGTCAAAACTCGGCCAGCCGGTGCCCGAATCAAACTTGGCGTCGGCGGCGAAAAGCGAGTTGCCGCAGGCCGCGCATCGGTACACACCATCTTTTGCCTGTGAGAGCTTGCCGGAAAAAGGCGCTTCAGTCCCCTTTTCACGTAAGATTTTATACTGCTCCGGCGTCAACTTTTTGCGCCACCCTTCCTCGGTTTTGGGCATTTCTTTGGACATATTATTTTGCATGAGATTTTAATAATTCAGCAAATTGTTCTTGAACCTTTTCCACCTTAGGGTCAATAACGAGCTGACAATAGGGCGCGTCCTTATGACTTTCGTAATATTTTTGGTGGTAATCCTCAGCTGGCCAAAATTCAGCGAGAGGAGCAATTTCAGTGACTATGGGCTTGCCGCCTGGTACCTGTGACAATTCAGCAATGAATTGCGTCGCTTCCGCTTTTTGCCCGGGCGTGGTGTAAAAAATTGCCGAACGATACTGCGTACCAACATCGTTCCCTTGACGATTCGGTGTTGTCGGGTCATGCGAAGCAAAAAACACCGTCAGTAAATCATGGAAGGCGATTTGTTTCGGATCGTAGTCAATTTTGATACATTCCGCATGGCCGGTGCGGCCACTTGAAACCTGTTCGTACGTCGGATTAGCCGTAGTGCCACCGGCATAACCAGGAGCAACGGCCTGCACACCACGAAGCATAAGAAACACCGCTTCCGTGCACCAAAAACAACCGCCGCCAAAAATCGCCGTCTCCATAGCTTTTATTTCTTCAAAACCGGGTCAATAAGTGAACTGAATTGAGAGAGTGAACCACCACCAATAACTATGGGGTTGCCATTACCGATGACAAATGAAGGAGTACCATTTACGCCGAAACTGCCACCCTCCTGCTGGTCGGCATTGATGGCGGCATCGTACTGCGTCTTGTTTTGGGCGATAAGCTGGGCGATTTTAGTGGCATCAATGCCGGGAACCGTTTTGGTAATAGCAAGGTAGTTAGTTAAGCCATTCGGATCGGCTGCGTGATTTTCAGAGGCCTGATTCTGATACATTGCCTGGCGCCAGGCGTAGAATTGGCCCGGGTAGGCTTGCCATACGGCGCGGCCTACTTCAGCCGCGGTCAAAGAATCCGGCCCGAGAAATTGAAAGTCCTTAAAGACGATTTTGACTTTTCCTGCCGTGACATAATTGGCGACAAGCTGGGGCAAAACACTCATTTCAAACTGTTTGCAGAACGGGCACTGATAGTCACTCCATTCGGCGATGGTCACTGGCGCATTAGCATTGCCAATAAACGGCTCCCCGGCCGTTTTTACCGCCGAAACATTTACTGGCTTATTGGCTGGCTGACCATTTGTCCCTGCCGCAGCTACGCCCTGCTGGTTGGCCGCCGCGTAAGCTGCCTCAATGGCTACGTGCTGAGTGTAGATGAATGTGCCGGCCACCATAACCCCTGCCAACACAACCGCTCCCGCTATTATATAGAGCGGCAAAGTAAGACGATAAAAATGCGGGTCTTTTTCCTTCACCATCGGTGGCGTAACGATTTCCGGCTTGGGAGTTGTGTCCATATAGATTTTCTAAAGAATTAACGAATATGGTATCATTGTACACAATATGATTGGTTATGGGCAAGCACTGTGGTTGGGCCTCGTCCAAGGAGTCACTGAACTCTTCCCTATTTCTAGCCTGGGCCACAGTATTATCCTTTCCGGCCTTGGGGGCTGGACAAGCGCCAATAGCGCCGAAAGCGTTCTAATTTTTCTTGTGGCCACACATTTTGCTACCGCCCTCGTACTCATTTGTTTTTTCGGTCGCGAGTGGTTGGCTATTATTGCCGGTCTTTGGCGCTCACTCAGCCGCTTTAAAATTGAAACCCCGATAGAGCGCCTCGGCTGGCTACTCGTTGTGGCCACCATTCCTGCCGGCATTTTAGGCCTGCTCCTGCAGAAAAAGCTTGCGGCGCTTTTCGTGTCACCGCGCCTCGTTGCTCTTGTCCTCATCGCCAACGGTATTGTCCTTTTACTCGTAGAATCCTGGGCCCGCCGTCGTCACCGCGTAAAACACACTGTCACTACCCTTTCTTTCGGCAAAGCTTTTTGGGTTGGCCTTACGCAAATCCTTGCTCTCATCCCCGGCTTTTCTCGCACCGGCATGACAATGAGCGGCGGCCTCACCACTGGACTTGATCGCGAAAACGCCCTGCAATTTTCTTTCTTGCTTTCCGGACCGATTATTCTGGCAGCTGCCCTTTTAAAATTACCGAGCTTGGCTTCAGCTGCCAATCGCCCGCTTGTAGGGCCGGCCATTGTGGGCGCTCTTGCCGCCGCCGTTGCCAGCTACTTTTCCGCAAAATTCCTCACGCGCTATTTCAAAAAAGTCGGCAACAATCTTTTGCCGTTTGCTATTTACTGTATCGTCGCCGGTTTCGTGGCCTTTATTCTTTTATAAAACAACCGGTTTTTTATTAAACACAAAAAGCCAGTAGAGCAGGAGGATGCTGGGAATTAAAATCACAGAACCTCCCGCAAAAGCCCCGAAAAGAATTTTAGCCGTAGCAAGAGCCGTGAAAGCGCTGGCGGCTGACACAAATGGATATGCCAAATAAGGCTGCTGCAAGGCCGCTACGAAGATGATTAGGATACCGGCTACGGCCGCTAAGCCAGTAAAGGCAATTGCGGGCCGGCGCACTAGGCGACCGGCAAAAACAAGAGCCAGGGCCGCAACAAGCAGTAGTGAGGTCCAGGTAAAAGCACTGGAAAGAAACTGTGGGTGGGTGATGGAAACCCACGGCATGTAAAACGGCAACATTTTAAAGAACCAAATGGCGCTGGCGGCATAGGCAATAACCGCCACATCACCAAAAGTTTTCCGACCAAACAACCCAGCAAAAGCGGCAAGTGACGAAAGGGCAACACACACCGCTGCTGCCACCAGCCAGAAAAATGATGCGGGCCAGAGGCTTGGAGCAATGCCCGTAAGTACAGCAACGGCGCCCACTGCCAATAACACTGGGCCAGCAAAAGAACATAGAGCAAATGCGGAGCGTACTACTAGCGACTTTTTAAGCCATTCCCATGAGCTATAAAAGAATACGAGCACGAGCAAAATGCGCGCACCACTCACTGCTACAAAAATGCAGAGCGGCGTAAAAAGTGTGATTGTAAGCCACGGCACAAAACCAGGGAAAAAGGCGAAAAGCGACACAAAAAAGCCGACCAAAAAGACATTATTCACTTCCCATATTGGATTCAAAATTGTTATGACCAGCAACGAGCGCTCGCCAGCGAGCCGCGGAAATAGAATGAGGAGCGATAGACCGAACTCAACCGAGCTGGCTACTATGTAGCACCACAGGAAAAAACCCGCGATGAGTACGGCGAGAAATGGTATGTGGGCAGTAAAAAGTGAATACATAAATTAGAGCGGTTTATGATATGCGTAATGGCGAATAAGAATCCAAAAAGCGGCAATAGCTAGGACAATATAGAGCACGGGAAAAATAAGCGCGATAGCAACCACACCAGTCGAAGGCGTGAAGGCCTCCGCGGTTTTCATGAGTCCTGCCACCACAAATGGCTGGCGGCCAACCTCGGTAACAATCCAACCAGCCTCAACGGAAAACACTGCCGCCAAAGCAGAAAGGATAATAAGAAAAACTAAGGCCCGGGAATACCGCCATTTCGGCACAATAAAATAGAGAATTGGCACGAGCAACAATAAAAATCCGCTTGCGGCCATAAGGTCAAAAAGCACATGAATGAATGCGGGCGGCCAAAGAGCCGGGTCAAAACTAGCCAAGCCGCGAACAACAGTATCGCGCGTGCCCCCAACCATCACACTCAACATACCCGGCACATGCACGCCAAAGAAAACCAAGGGGGCATTCGCCTCCGTTGCGGACACTTGTTCTATAGTTGCCAACTTGAGGGGCTCATGCGAAGCCAAAAATCGCGCCGAGTGATCTCCTGTCCAACCAACCACGAGGGCAAAAACAAAAGCGACAATCAAAGAATAAGCCAGACCTTTGCGCATATACGTTTCAGTTTCGGGAGTTTGACCTTGTTTTTTTTGCCGGCGCGCAATCATCCAGGCATACATGGCCGCGGCAATAAAAGCGGTGGTGGCATAGTAGGCAAAAATAGAGTGTGTGGTTTCGCTAAAAACAGCTGGCCCAAACATCGCTTGCCATGGATTCACCGTCACAATTTTCAAAACGCCGCCGACCTTTGCGGTTGTAATACCGCTCGGCACATTCATAAATGCATTCACGGTAGTTATCAAAAAGGCCGAGGCGAGCGAGCCGAGCACGACGGGCAAGGAGCACAACCAATGCCGCCACGAACTGTGGACGCTTCCCCACCTCTCCCACGTATATAAATAGATACTCAAGAAGATCGCCTCAATAAAGAACGCGAAAACCTCAAGAAACATCGGCAGGCCGATAGCCGGCCCGGCAAAAGCGGTAAAGCCCGGCCAGAGCATAAAAAATTCAATAGCCACCACCGTGCCAGAAATCGCCCCTACGGCAAAAAGCACCGCCATAGCAAATGACCAACGCTTGGCTATTTTCAAGAAATCCCCATCGCGACGCACCATAGCAATAAACTCAGCAACACACACAAAGAGCGGAATACCCACACCCAAAAGCGCAAAAAATATGTGAAAAGCCAGCGTGTCGGCCATTAGCACCCGTCCCCATAGCAATGCCGAATTCATTGTAGAAAGTATAGCAAATTGTGGTATACTGCCGCCATGAAAACATCAAAATTTCTTCTCGCTTTGGGTATTTTAGTAGTAGCCGCCGCCCTCGTCTTTTTTCTTGTATTTAAAACACCTGCGCCAGTTCAAACCGTTCCTCCGGAAACTAACGCTACAAGCACAACACCATTGCCATCCAGCAACATTCCTCAACCTGCCGCGCCAACCAAACCAATAACCCCTAAACCAGCCCCAGTCGTACTGTCTGCCCCCAAAATCACCAACCTTCTCCCTATGGCTACCACGACAGGAGCCATCGTTACCCTCACTGGCACCGGCTTTACCCCCACAGGCAACAATGTAAACTTCGGCGTCTTTCGTGCAGTTTCCAACCTTTCTTCTATTGATGGCCACACTATTTCCTTCACTGTACCTAAATATGGCGGAGCCGATTGCGCCCCCACTGCCGCTTGTCCCACATGGGCTGTGCTTTTCCCGGCAGGTTCTGAAATGCTGACCATAAAAAATGCCAATGGCGTGAGCAACCAGCTGACCTTTACGCTTCAATAAAACACATTGCAATTTTCATCCAAGAAAAAGCCCCGAACACACGAATGTGCCCGGGGCTACGAACCAACCTTCTTTTTTCTGACGCTACATCCTAGCCCTTGCCGCCAACAGTGTTGAGGTCGGCGTAATAGAGAACACTGTTGAGCAAGTTGTAGTTGGGATCACCCATAAGGGAGTTGTCCCGAACCAGCGTGCCCGTACCGCCGCTGTAGGCCATGACGCCAAGATAGCGCACGGAGGTGAACTGCTGTACGTATACCGAACCACCACTTTGGTTAATCGTTACCAGGGCATTCAGGTCGCCACGCACATTCACTTGGTTGCTTCCGCCGCCAAAATAAATGTTACTCGGGTCAAACGTAGTGCCGTAGGAGTTGACGTTGACGGTATTGTTGCCAGTCCCGAATGAGGCGCTGTCGCCGGCACCGAGATAGGCAATGTTATTGGCATTGCCACCACAGATAACACTAGTGCCGCCACTATCGCCAAAGAAGGTGGAATTGATCGGCCCGGAAGAAACCAGGGTCGCAACCGTACCTACGGCAAAGAGATTGGCACCACCCGGCACCGAGATAACGGTATGGCCGGTGAGGTTGTCGCGGGGATTGAAGAACCCCGTGTCACCCTCATTGACGTAGTTGCCCGTGGCGTTGACCGGCACAACCGAAGTGAGATAGACGGAGCCATTGGACGTCAAATTGACGAATGGCACATAGTCCGCCAACAACTGGGTGTCCGGAGCGCTGAAATTGATGGTTCCACCGGTGGTGTCCGTCACCGTAATGCCGCTGTAACTTGCAACGGGCAGGACGACGTTCATACCGCCGGCGGAGATGCTGACATCAGCACCACCGCGACTGCTGTCGTGGTACATGTACAGCACGATGTTGGCTGGCGCGGTCGGCTGACCGGTAGTGACGCTATACGCGCCATACGCCGCCACCTGCAAGTTGCCGTTGTTATCAACGCCCACCCGCACATTGGCATTGACCAAGGGCACCAGTGTCGTCACCGTGACGACGGGGGCCGGAGCGGCTTGGACGGGTGCGGCCGGCGTTACCGTCGGCATGGTCACGGACATGAGTTCGCGACTGTCCAAAGCTTCCATCATGAGACGGGCCGAGGACGAACGAATACGACGAGCGGAACGAGTTGTGTGAAGCATAAGCTTCTCCTAAAAAAGAAGTTTGTGAAAGGTCGATTAAACGGCGCTACAAAGCGCTGTTTTGCTATCTAGTTGCCTAGAGTAGTTCAGGCTATATACTAGCAAAGTGTTGACAACTTGTCAAGCATAATTTACGGTAAATCTATGTCGGGCAAACGCATACTGGCACCCCGTTCGTCTATATAAATGTGAAAAGTAGTGGTTGAAAGCGACGTAGATGATTCTATACCGAAATAGCGGTAGGTTGGCGTTGAAATGCGTTGTAATAAACGAAACAGCCGCAGTCGCAGATTATCAAACCACGCTACCCCGCGAGCGGTATGCACCTCTTCAGTCCCCGCCTCCACTAGGAATCGGTCATGTTTAAGAACGGGAATATCATTAACCAATTCTGCCACGATGTCACCTAAACACATCTCTTCCATGAAACCGAAACGGCCAGTGACGCTCCAAATGTTCGCTCCGAAGGGAATGATTTCATAACGGCCCTTGCGTACAAAGGCATGCCGACTGCGCGCCAAGTGCATCAAAATCACATGCTTGGCGATGGCACCGTTGCGACGCATATACGCACGCACAATGAGCGGCACGGGATCGGCCAAAGAGTCAACGCTCTCAGGCACCAAAAACACCACCGCCCTATCGGCCTCAACAAAACGGCCACGCTCGTCATCCACTACTCCCTGCCCGGTGGCCAAGCGTTTTTTAAGCGCCACTAACTCAGCCATAGTATTTTTATTATCTCGCGCATAGCGAGTGAGGGCACTGGCAATAGTGCCTCGCGCCCAGTTCCAACTGCCCATGAGAGCAAAAATAGCGGCACCAACTGCCACGGGCACCCAGCCTCCCGCCCCAAAACGCACCCCGGTAAAAATAACAAAAGCTACATCAATCGCGCCAAAACATCCGAACACTAAAACACTGCGCCACCACGGCCACTGCCACCACAAAATTGCCACCGCGGCCATCGCCACAGTGGTGGCTGCCATCACCAAAGCAATAGCAAAACCATAAGCGCTGGCCAAAGCGGTGCTAGAACCAAAAACTACCACCAAAAGCGCCGAGCCGAGAAATAGAAACCAATTCACTGCCGGCAGATAAATTTGCCCCTCATGGGTGCGGTTAGTGTGAATAATGCGAAAACGCGGCAAATAATTGAGTGCCGTAGCTTGAGCAACTAAAGAATAGGCTCCGGAAATAAGAGCCTGGCTGGCTACCACCGTGGCGACAGTAGCCAGAATAATCATCGGGTACAAAAAAGCTATCGGCACCGAAGCATAAAAAATACTAGTGACACCAGCGAGTGCCCCCGGCGCGGTGTGAGCGAGCAGAAATGCCCCCTGACCAAAGTAACTTAAAATGAGAGCCGGGTACACAAAGAAAAGCCAGCCGCGCCGCAGCGGCGCGGCACTAAAGTGCCCTAAATCAGCATACAGAGCCTCAACGCCGGAAACGGCCAACACCATGCCGCTTATTACAAAGAAAAGCGTCTGCCAGTGGAGTGTCACCAGAAGCTGAATGCCAAGAATAGGATTCAGCGCCCACAAAATTCCCGGCTGGCCAATGATCTGGCGCAAGCCAAGTAAGGCGATAACCAAAAACCACACAAGCATAACCGGCCCAAAAATTCGGCCCAAGCGATGCGTCCCTTTATATTGCACCGCGAACAAAACGCACAAAATCGCCAGTGTAATAATGACGATAAACGGCGCGAAAACATGATTAGCAATAGCCAAGCCCTCAACAGCCGAAAGCACGGAAATGGCCGGCGTCATCACGCCTTCGCCGAGAATAAGGCCGGCGGAAACAAGGAGCACGATGAGCAGAAGGCCGATAACTATTTTCTGACGATGTCGCTCTAGGAGGCCCAGCAAGGCAAACACGCCACCCTGGCCCTCATGGTCGGCCAGCAGAACAAAAATCAAATATTTACAGGTAACAATGAGCGTCAGCGCCCAAAAAATCAAACTAATAGCACCCAAAATAGCCGGCGCCGTGGGCGCGAGCGCATGGGCGCCACCCAAGAACATTTGATTAATAGCGTAGAGCGGCGACGTGCCAATATCACCGTATACCACGCCGACAGCCGCCACCAGCACCGCCACGCTTGCCCATATTTTTTTCATATGTTACAATAATATTATATCACAGAGAAACGAAAAGGGTTTTCCGAAAGCTGTTCCCTATCGTCCGGCTTGAGGAGAACCTTTTTTATTTCTCGGTAAATTTAATTGTATGGAAATTCGCAATATCGCCATTATCGCTCACGTTGACCACGGCAAGACCACCTTGACGGATGCCCTGCTACGCCAAACGGGCATGGTGGCCGAAGGCGTCACCATGGACTCCAACGCCCTTGAACAGGAGCGCGGCATTACCATTTACGCCAAAAACACTTCTCTCTATTACAAAGACACAAAAATCAACATCGTAGACACCCCAGGCCATGCCGACTTCGGCTCTGAAGTAGAGCGTGTTCTTCGCGCCATTGATTCCGTTTTACTCGTCGTTGATGCTCAGGAAGGCCCAATGCCGCAAACACGTTTCGTTTTGAAAAAATCGCTTGAGCTCGGCCTTAAACCAATTGTGGTTATTAATAAGATAGATAAACCGGCCGCTCGCCCCAAAGAAGTCATTGATGAAGTGTTGGAACTTTTCTTTGAGCTCGGCGCCGACGACAAGCAACTAGAATTCACCACCGTTTTCGCCATCGGCCGCCAAGGAATAGCTAAAATGAAATTGGAGGACGAATCCAAGGACCTCACGCCGCTTCTGGAAACTATTTTACGTGAAGTCGCCCCCGCAAATAAAGACGCTTCGGCCGACGCTCCATTTCTAATGCAAGTATTCAACCTTGCCTACGACAACTTCCTCGGCCGCATGGCCATCGGCCGCGTGTATGCCGGCAAAGCAAAAACGGGCGAAATGGTCTACGCCAATGCCCCTACCGGCGAAAAACACTCCGGAAAAATCACCAAAATTTTTACTTTTGAAGGCACGGTGCGCAAGGAAATCAACGAAACTGCTCCGGGCGACATCGTCATGATTGCTGGCTTGCCGGAAATCTTCATCGGCGAAACCGTCAGCACGAGCCCCGACACCACTCCCCTGGCTGCCATTAAAATTGACGAGCCGACGATTGCCCTCAACTTTCTGGTTAACAACTCCCCCTTTGCCGGGCGCGAGGGCTCGCTCGTCACAGGCCGCCAAATCCGCGAACGCCTGGAGCACGAGCTTGAAGTGAACGTCGGCCTCAAAGTGGACTTTTCTTCCAACGAAGCATTCAAGGTATACGGCCGCGGAGAACTCCACATTTCAATTCTCCTGGAAAACATGCGCCGTGAAGGCTATGAGGTCCAGGTTTCTCAGCCACAGGTCATCATAAAGGAGGAGAATGGCGTTAAGCTTGAGCCGTTTGAGGAAACTATTGCCGACGTGCCAAGCACCTACGCCAGTGCCATCATTGAAAAGCTCAATCGCCGCCGTGGCCAGCTCCACAACATGGTTGAGGATCGCGGCATCACTCGCCTCACTTTTGAAATCCCCACCCGCGGCCTTCTCGGCTATCGCAACGAATTCATCATAGACACAAAAGGCGAAGGTATTCTTTCTTCGCGTTTTCTGGAATTCCGTCCTTATGCCGGCGAGATGGACCACCGCCAGGCCGCCGCCATGATTTCCATGGCTCCAGGCAAAGTCCTCGCCTTCTCGTTGGACAACCTCCAACAGCGCGGCACCCTGTATGTTGAGCCTGCCGATGAAGTATACGAGGGTCAAGTTATTGGCACTGCCACCAAAGGTGAAGATCTCTACGTCAACCCCACCAAAGGCAAACAACTCACCAACATGCGCGCCTCCGGCAGTGACGACAGCATTTACCTTGCCCCCGCTTGGAAACTCTCTATTGAGCGCGCCATGGAAATCATGAGTGAGGATGAATACATTGAAATTACGCCTAAAAACGTCCGTCTCCGCAAAAAATATCTCACCAAAATAGACAAAGACCGCGCTGAACGGGGTACCAAAAATAAATAATAGCCACATTTTCGCCGAAGACCCTTGCGCAATCCAAAAAATCCTGTTCTGTCAGAAAAGCCTTTAGGCAAGGTACAGAAAATGCTCTAAAAACCTGTCAAATTTTGCAAATAAATTATTTTTTCGACGCAGGATCCCTAACTAAAGGGCTTTTTTACCGCAGGAAACATATGCATTAAATCGCATATGTTTTTTTGTGACCTAATGTGGTATAGCACGCCTTCAGTAGGCCATTTTTAAAAATAAAGCGACGCAGAAATGCTGGAAATACACGTTTTGTAAACAATTTTCTGTAGGTACCGAAAAGGCACTATCAAAATTCATAACGCTCATTTATACTAGTTACTTATTAAGTACTAATTTGTAACCCTATGGACATGAAGAAAAAAGAATATACAATACTTGAGCTTTATAAAATGACAGACAAGCGATTTAATAACACTAAAGGAGATAGAGATGTGACCTTTAAAAAGAGGATTGCCAAAAATTTTAGAGACCTTAAGGAAAAATGGAAAGTTGCGGGTACTAAATACGACACTCAGGTAAGGACTCTGGATAAAAGAAATAATTTTTAATTCCCGCAACAAAAAATCCCCAATTGCTCGGGGATTTTTCGCACTACCGTAGTAGTGAGGTCGGACTAAAACTGCCTATCAACCTAGAACTGCTGAGCACCACGAGGAGAGCGCGGGCGAAATTCATCGCGAGGCACCATGGGGCGAGCTTCGTTGACCGTAAGGCGGCGGCCCTCAAATTGGGCACCGTTCATTTCGGCAACGGCCTTGTCGGCACCGGCGTCTTCAAGCTCAACGAAACCAAAACCGCGCGAGCGGCCCGTCATCTTGTCCATAATAATGGAGGATGCGGTTACTTCGCCATACTTAGCGAAGACATCGCGAAGACCTTGTTCCGTAGTGCTGTAAGGCAAGCCACCAACGTATAACTTTTTAGCCATATAACTTCAGAAAATTTGTTTACAGTAATCAATCGTATCCGACCCCTCTTGGCCAACAACTCAACTAGTGACGCGGCTTGAAACGAGAACGTACGATTACTAGGATACTAGCATAGCGGCGCGGAAAAGTAAAAGCAAAAAATGTCCTGTTCTTATTTGCTGAGATTGTAGAGCTGGGTGATTTCGCCTGCGGTGAGTACGCGGTTATAGACGCGAACGTCGTCAATGGAACCGTCAAAACTAGAACCCCCGCCACTGGGATTACCTCCTACCTGGCAAATGGCGCTGGTGTCGGTAAAACCAGAACCAATCGCACCAGCCGTAGTGCTGTTGAGCACGCCGTTTTTATATGTTTTGAAATTCGTCGCATCAACAGTCATGACTACAAACTGCCATTGACCGATTGTCCAAGCGGGAGAATAGGTGGCGGCGGCACCAGCAACACCTTTGGCGGCCACGGTGCCGCCACCGGCGCTATTAATAAGCATACTGAGCTGACGAGATGTGCCGCTTTGACCGCAATCAAAAGGCGCAGAATAGCTCGCGAGCGTCGCCGGCTTCATCCAAAAAGCAACCGAGGCCAGGCCAGTGGTCACGAGTGGAGTAATCACGCTACTAGGAACACTCACATACTGTGAAAAAGATTTTACGAAATTAAGTGCCTGGCCAATTTTCCCTGCCACAGGCGATGTGCTCGTGCTCATAGTAACCATCGCACCAACATTGCTATAGCCAGAGTTATCAGCGACTGCAGCAGTTTTCCAATTAATATTTGCGCCGTCCATTGTCCAATAACCAACAAGGCCGCGGGTCAACGTGCCACCCACGCCCGTTAATGACGTGTTGAGGTACACCGGTGCCGCTTTCGTGATAGCAGTATTGGTTGTAAGCGCATAAAGCTGACTCACCTCAGTGGCAGAAAGAGTGCGATTATACACACGGACATCATCGAGAGAACCAATAAATTGCTTTTCTACATCACTGTCATTACCCATTCTAACATTGACAGCGGTAGTTATAGTGGTAAATGTTCCACGACTGAGATTGTCCAGCGACACACTCGATCCATCGATATAAATGAGAATGATACCTCCATTACCAGGACCACCGCTGAGAGTTGCCACAAAATGGTGCCATAGCCCATCAGCGGGAATATCAGAATGATTTTGGTATTGCTCCCAATTACTCCCGCCGGCTTCCTGAGTTACAAAACCTATTTCCATTCCGCCGGATATTTGGTTGAAATACACTGTCCAACCCGCCCCGTTGCCAAAATTACTCATTTTGTCAACCAAGAAACTATGAGTCTGATCTCCACCGGATTTAAACCACCCAGCAACAGAAAGATTGCTGGGATTGTCGGCATAGTTGGTAGTGTCAATATATTGATTACTACCGGTAAATGAGATTCCCTGCCCGATCTGCCCCGTCACGACTGAAGCTGGCGTGCTTAAGTTGGTCACTGTGCCCGTGTGACCATTACCAGAACTATCGGCGACAGCGCCGGTACCCCAATTAATATTCGCGGTGTCTAGGGTGTAGTAACCAATCAAGCCGCTAGCCAAAGGACTCGCCGAAGAGACGGCGTTAGTTTTACTGGTACCAAGACCATAGAGCTGTTTTGCCTCGGCAGTTGAAAGCGCCCGATTATAGATACGCACATCGTCCAAACCACCCTTCCAATAGCCCGTTATCCACGATTTTCCGCCTACCCGGAAAAAGGTGGCCGACCCCTGGGGAGCAGACATGACCTGAGTGCTATCAAGCCCACCGTTAATATAAAAACGGATATTGGTGCCATCGTAGGTTATCACCACATGCGTCCAAGTATTAAGTGGAATGGTCGCCGTGCTGTATTTATCATTACCAGAAGAAGGCCAGAACCAGACGGTGTTATTATTTTTTACACCAAGAACCCAACCACTGGTTCCGCCGCCTTCATTTTCATCAATAATAGTGCCTCCGGAGCCAGCGCTAAAACTTGATTGGGAAAGTGCTGATGGATTAATCCAAACGGCAACAGTAAGCGGGTTACTGACCGATGGTATTCCCGAAGCATTCACGTATTGATTCGTACCATTAAAAGTAAGCGCTTGCCCAACCTTCCCTGCCACAGGCGACGTCGTCGTGCCCATATTAGTCACAATGCCAGTGTTACCATGATTAGAATTATCAGCAACCACGCCAGTACCCCAGTTGATATTCACGCCATCCATAGTGTAGTAGTCAACAAGACCATTACCGAGGGTGCCGAGAGAAATTGGCGCCTGAATAACCGCAGCCTTGGCGGCCTGCGGCGCGACGCAAGCCACAACAATGAAGATGGCGGGCACTATAGAAATTTTTGAGAAATATTTTTTCATTTTATAGGAATTTCCAGGTGCTCATTATACCAGCGAGCCAAGAATCCAGGGGCTTATATGTGGTGATTTCATAGAGAAAACCACCGTGGATTATCCAGAGCTCGCGCGTGTCCCCCATGATGGAGTTGCGGCCGTAAAAAATAGTGCCGGTGACACCGCCAATGACGACATTCTGCGGGTCATCATGAATGCCGGAGGGTTCATCCATCTTGAAACGGGCATCGGAAAGCTCCGAGTCGGCATAGGGAATGATGAAAATTTGGAAACCGTTGAGATTTTTCTGGGCTGAAATAGGCGTATTAGTGGCCGGGTTTTCCTGAAAAACGATAGTGCGACCGCCGCCGGCTTCAGCATATTCCGTAAGAGCAAGATCGGGTGGATATACTAGCGAGAAATGATAGTACTTATTGACATAGGATTTCTGGCCATCAGGCAGAGTTTCAGCAATCATGGGGCTAGTGGGAACGGCAGGGCCAGGCACGTCAACACGTGCAAGAGATTCTGGATCGGCGTGATGATATACATATATAAAGAATATCGCGACAAGTGCCAACGCAACCAAGCAGATGGCTATTATGGAAAGAAAGAGAGTTCGGCGTTGCATGTATATATAAAGTGTTTTTAGTAAAGCCGGACGCCACCTAAAAATGTAACACCGCCGAGCAAGCGGATTCGCCGCGCAGTAGTGCTAGCTAATTCAGTAAAACTGATAACAATAAGGCCAGGAGCGCCGTTGGCGCCAGGGCCGCCTTTAGTTGCGGCAGTGCCTCCTGCACCCCCACCTCCACCGCCACCGCCACCATAGTTACCGGCCAAGCCTCCGCCACCGCCGGCAAATGTACTTTTAGCACCGCCTCCCCCGCCGCCGCCGCTTCCTGAGCCGCCCGTTGTGCCAACAGGGTTGGCTGTGTACATACTTCCAGCAGTACCAGCACCGCCTTTACCACCAATTGCACCAGCACCTCCCGCCGCGCCAGCTGTGCCGCCGGCAACTATTGCACCATCAGCAGTGCCGCCGACAGTGCCGGCAGTGTTTGTTGTGGTACACGTGCTGGCTGTGCTCGTGGCCGCAGCCACACCCGACTTGTCCGGCCCCGCCGCGCCGCCGCCGCCACCGCCACCGCCACTTGCCGTACACGTAGAGCCACCAACACCGCCACTACCGCCACCATAGCCTCCGTTTTTTATTATTGGACCAAGCGAACCAGTCGTGGTGGCACCGCCATCATAGTTACTGGTCGTTGAGGCTCCACCGCCACCTTTGGCGAGCGCAAAAGTGTTTGACCAAAACCACGTGTCGCCGCCGGCCGTTGAGGTAAGCGTGCTCGTGGCTCCGCCCGCGCCCACGGACATTTGCACCACGTCGCAAACAACCAAACTAACGTTGGAAAGTTTAACGTACGCGCCTCCCGCACCACCACCGCCACCCGGGGACGCAGTGGAGCTTGTGGCGTTTAACCCACTCGCCCCCGCGCCGCCGCCGGCAATAAGCTCCACCGTATTTGAAGCCGGGTTCCAATCACTACGGGGCACCCAACTCGTGGTGCCGTTGGTTATAAATACAACCGTGTAGCCGTTGATAGCCGCCGCTTCAAGCACGCCTGGAAACGAAAAAAGTATAACGAAAATAAGAATGGGGGTCAGGCACCGGTTTATTTTTTTTATTGTGGGTGTTTTTAACATTATGGTGTCGTGGTTGGGCTCGTTGTGTCAGAACTGGGCGCGGGAGTTGTTGGCGCTGGTGTGGACGCATCGGTTGCGCTCGTGGTGTCAGTTGAGCTGGTTGTATTAGTGGTGGATGTGGTGTCGGTGCTTGTGGTGGTTGTATCGGTAGTCGGCGTAGCCGGATTAGTATTCGTGTCGCCGGTTGTTGTGTTAGTTGTAGTATCGGTTGTTGTGGCGGATGTCGTGCCAGAATCACCCCCACCTGTCGTGGTCACGGGAGTGGTTGTGGCCGTGTCCGAACCAGTACCCGAACTCGTGGTTGTGTCGGTACTCGTGGCCGTGGTTGTGGTGCCAGCTGTCGTAGTAGTGCCACCCGTTGTTCCACTTGTACTACCGGTGCCGACGCTAGATCCGCTAAAAGTGGTACCAGACGAACCTCCCCCATTATTGACTGAAGCATTTACCATCGCCATAAATTGCTGTTGCGTAACGCAGGTTGTGCCAACGCAAAGCTTGTTAGTATCTACTTCATTACTATGGAAGACAGTGGCATAGAGGTCGCTGATGCCGTTAGTGGTGCTGGCCAGCCAGGTGCTGATTTGGTGGAACAAATTACCGAAGAAGGCGCTGGCAAAACCTTGTGATTCCGGCGTCGTGCTTGCAGTAGTGGAAGCGATTGTCTCCAAATTCAAATTCAATTCCTGAATGGCTTGCACAGTAAGACCGGTGATTTTTTCAAAGCGCAAGGAGAAGGGCTGACCATCGCTACCATAATCTACCAAGGTTGGGTCAATCTGCTGAACCTCTTCAGCAATCATACCGTAAGAATGCGGGCTATCCCACGTAGGATAATCGCCGGGCTTGTAATCAAAAGAGACCACGCGTAATTCATCAAGCTCATTAAGAGCAAAGCCCGGACTTAGTGTGTTGACGTTTTCTTTGAAACGAATTGATGACGGCGTACAGCTAGAGCCGCCAGAGTTCAAGAGCTCACCCGTGCCGGCGGCGATACATACCGCAGTGCCAGTAACCGAAGATGTAAGACCGGTAAAGGCGGCCGTGCCGTTAACGGAAAGTGCGCGCCACGGGCTGGTAGAACCGATGCCGAATTTGACCGCGGAGTTGATGATGTCGTTGCCGGAACCGAGTGTGATGGTTGAACCGCCGCTGGTAAAGCCCTTGATAGTGCCACTGTTGTAGAAGACGAGGTTGGGTGAAATGCCGTTATCGCCAATAATCACGTCGCTACTCGAGGCTGTGCCGAGGACAATTTTTTCAGCATTGGTCGTTGTATCAATCCTAAAGAGCGGTGTGGCATTGGCGGCTGTTGAGGTAGAAATTATCCAAGCGCCAGTAGTGTTGTTAGGAATGGTGGACGTTGAGTTGACACCATAGGTAAACGTGCCGTTGCCCGTAACCGTGAAGATTTGTGCGCCTGTCGTAGAAGCCACACTAAAGAGCGGCAGCGTGCCAGCTTGCTGGGCGAGTGTAGAGATACCGAGCGATGCCCATGGCGTGCTACTACCGATGCCAACAAGACCGTTGCCAAAGACACTGAAGATGGCGGCCTTGGTGGTTGAGGCGACCTGGAAGAGCGGCAGGGTGCCAATTTGTTGGCCAGGGGTGGAAACGGAAAGCGTGGCATAGGGCGTGGTAGAACCGACACCAACGTTGCCGCTAGTAGCAAGGAAGATGGAAGAGGTGGCGGTAAGCGCCTGGCCAGTACCGGCGTAATATGACAACCAGCCAGCAGAGCCGGAACCAATAGTGGAACAAGTGCCCGCAATGGCGTAGCAACCGTTCGTAAGGTTGATGCCGTTGGCGAAGGTGGAAGAGGCGGTCGCAGAAGTAGCGTTGAAGATGTTTGCGGCGAGGCCACCGGTGAACGTGCTGGTTGCTGTGCTGGTGCCCGTGAAGTAGCCGGCCAAAGCGGAGTTGCCGAGGTCGGAAGAGCCTTTGACGGAGAAGGTGCTCCACGGCGAAGTGGTGCCAAGGCCAAGATTACCAGCGTTCGTTAGATGGAGAAGTGACGCGCCAGCACTGGTGGAGATATCAATAATCTGACCGGCAAAACTGGATGGCGTCTGAATTGAAAGGAATGAATACGGTGAAGTGGTGCCAATGCCGACATTGCCGTTGCCAAGAACATTAAAGAGCGAAGCGTTAGTGGTGCTACCAACCTGGAAGAGCGGCAAAGTGCCAACTTGTTGAGAAAGACTGGAAACGGAGAGATTCGCGTAAGGAGTACTGGAAGCAACACCAACCTTGCCCGCGAAATAGCTAGTGCCAGTCGTGCTTGTTGCTGTGAAGTATCCAGCCTGAGCAAAGTTACCAAGATCGGAAGAACCGGTGATGGATAGGGTTGCCCAAGGCGACGACGTGCCGATGCCAATTTTGGTGGCGGTATTGGTATATATAGAGGTGAGATCGGTAGATGTTGCCCATTTCTCAGTGGTGGCTCCGCCGCCAGTCACCGGATTACCGCCCACGAGCAAACTACCATTACTGATACTTACGGCCGTCCCACCCAAATAAATCGTTGAGGTTGCCACGTACAAACTCTTCCATTCCGTCGTAGAAGAAGCCGTACCAAGACTATACGTATCCGTGTTTCCTGGAACGATATTACCGTAGACAACCAAGTTTCCCCGAATTGTAGTAGTGCCGTTATTATCAATAGTTAAGTATGTTTGCCCCGTGGAACTAGCAACGGCAAAAAGATACGGCGTTGTGGTACCGGTCAACCCCTGAACGGCTAAGGTGGCCATCGGGCTCGTCGTACCGATACCGATACCGGCGTTTTGGATACCGCCCAAGCCATCTGCCTGCGCCGCAATTGTCAAAAGAACACTACCATCAATGTTAGCACTGTAACTTTCCAGCGTGCCCATGGCTGAAGCCGTGGTCACCGGCATGTCGGCCCAAGTGAGCACACCGGAATCGCTCGGGAATGAAAGAGCCCCTATCTGGAGATTGCTGATATTAGTTTGACCGGTGGACGATTCATAGTGGAGCGAGCCGTTGCCGACATCAAAGCCGCCAGCGATAGTGGTGGTGGCAGTCGCCACAGGAATGTTTACGTTGCCGGCGCCATCAACCGCGAAGAGTGTCGTTGAAGCATTGTTGGCAAGCAGGAAAAGATTACTGCCGGAAAGAGCGTTTGCTCCCCACACAGAGAGGCGGGCGTAGGGGCTCGTAGTGCCGATGCCGACGTTACCGGTATTGCCAATGGTCATGCGGACATTCGCCGCCAAAGTGCCGCCCGTGAGGAAGTTGATACTGGCGGGGCCGGTAGTGCTTGCGGCGGCCAAGTCAAGATTACTGTCACTGGAATAGAGATAGAGGTCGTTAGCGGCAAAGCCAGTGTACGCGCTAGCAGTGTTAGCAGAGCTGTTGTAACCAAGGTCGCCGTAATACGAGCTGTTGTTCATGAGGTCAGCACCCACGATCAAATCGGCCGAGGCATTGCTGCCATTGCTCAAATTTTGCATTACAAACTGGCTGGCATTATTGACGTTGCCTGTCAGAATAAGTGGCGCGTTGGGGTAGATGTTGGTATTGGTCGAGCCAATAGTGAGGGCACCAGCGATGGTGGAGGTGGCCGTGGTTGAGGTGGCATAGAAAGCATTAAACGTTGGCGATGTGGTGGCGCCCACAGTGCCAGAACCCGTCCAATACGTGAGCGCGCCAGCCACGCCGCCAGTGAGTGTTGCCGCGCCGGTGCCGATACAAGCGCCACTGATGGCGTAGCAACCATTCTTTAAGTTGATGCCGTTGGCAAAGGTGGAACTTGCGGTCGCAGAAGTAGCGTTAAAAATGTTTGCGGCGAGGCCGCCAGCAAACGTGCTCGTGCCAGTGCCCTGCACGGCGATGGTGCCAGAGGCGGCAAGATTGCCGGTAGAACCAAGTGTGGCGATGGAAAGATTATTAGACTCCCACTGATAACCAGTAGTATTGTCGTTATTAAAGAGTAGCCCCCCATCAAAGCCAGCATTCGCAGTAATTGTATCGTCAACCCCCAAAGTTAATTCGGTTGCGGTAAGCGTTGCGCCAACACCCGTAGCACCGCCAACGGTGATTTGGCCACCGTCAACTAGGTCGCCGACATTAAAGGTGCCGTTTTGATCAAGGGTGGCAGAATTGAGGCCTCCATTCAGAGTAATATTCGCACCGCTAAGAATAATGTTGTTGTAACCTGAGCCGTTCGTAGCACTAAGCAGAACCTGATCAGTGTTATCAAGCACGAGTGACCCTTGTGAGACACCTCCATCCTCCAGACTCAAACCAATATTGTTATTGGCCGCTACACCGCCGATAGCCAAAATGGTGTTACCACTAAATGTGGTCGTGCCAACGCCCAAGCGCTTATTGATATTATCCCACGTAAGCGTAGCATCGGAATTAAATTGATTAAGTGCGACGATATCCAACACTTCGTTATTCAGGAGCTGGGAGCGACCCGTTGGGTAAGCTCCCGTTGGATAATTCCTGAAGACCGTGAGTGTGTTGCCACTAACGGCCGTAACCAGCATTAATTCTGGAGTACTGGCTTCTTGCTTAACTATGTTACCAATACTGAAGCGGGAACCGTGCGCAACAACAAAAGAAGTGACGTTGTAACTAGAGTCATTAATACCCGGCTGGTTGATAGTGTCCGAATTAAGAATGAGGGTGTCATTAAATTGTATACCGCCCAACGAGCCAGCGGCGGTAAGCTGCGTGAGGCCAGCGCCATTACCGATGAAGGCCGTGGCATCTACCGTGCCATTCATACCGAGCGCGCCATATGGAGAGCTGGTGCCAACGCCAACATTGCCGTTGGCAAGCACGGTGAAAAGTGAGGCGCCAGTGGTAGAAGCCACAGTAAAGAGCGGCGAGCTACCGTTTTGCTGACCAGCCGTGGTGACAAAGAGCGAGGCATTCGGTGTGCTAGTACCAATACCAACGTTAGTGCCGGTGTTGTTGTAGATATTGCCGCTGAGCGATGTCCAGAAGTTGTTGACGTTCAAACAACTACCACCGATAGCGTAGCAACCTTTGGCGAGGTTGATGCCGTTGGCAAAGGTTGAGCTCGCGGTTGTTGAGGTAATGTTGAGCGCGAGTGCTTGCAAGCCACCAGCGAGAGTTGACGTTGCTGTAGTGGTGCCAATGAAGTAGCCAGCTTGGGCGAAGTTGCCGAGGTCACTTGAGCCGTTGACGGAGAGCGTAGTCCAGGGCGAGGTGGTGCCGATGCCGACGTTGCCAGCGGCACTGAAGATAACTTTACAGGTGGTGGTGGCACTGAAGAGACCGCCTTCGTAATTATTACAAAATGCGGCAATCGGGGTGTTGGTGACATTGTTGCCAGTAGTGCCGACAGCCGTAGTGCCTTGCATAACATCAAACAGAGATCCGGCTACTTCAGTGCCGTCATCTTTGAGTACTTTGCCGTAAAAAGCCAAGGCCTGACCATTGCCACCGGAACGGAATCCTTGGATTGAAATGCCACCGGAGCCAGAGCCGCTATTTTCGCGAATAATGCCAGTGGTGCTACCAATAGCGTTGTAAAGCGTAAGCCAGTTGTTGTTATTTGCGGTTTCTTTTATGGAAACATTGCCGCTCACCGCTAATTCGCTGGCCGGCGTGCTCGTGCCGATGCCGACAAAGCCGTTAGCCAGAATAGCGAAGAGAGTTGCGTTCGTGGTGGAGCCGATGGCAAAAAGAGGGCTCGTGCTTTGCGCCGGACCCTGCACAGAAAGTGTTGCCCATGGGCTACTCGTGCCGACACCAATGGCGCCAGCAGAAGTGGTGAGGGAGCCAGTCAACCCTGTACCGTACAAAATATTGCCAATATTTAATTGATTGGAACCATTAACGCTCGGTAAATTAATGTTATACCCGATGGCAATATTATTGGAACCACTACTTGTGGTGGAAGCGGTTTGATAGCCAAGGAAAATATTATTCGCGCCGCTTGAAAGGCCGTATCCAGTTTGAAAACCATACAACGTGTTGTTGTTGCCGCCATTGAGAGTATAACCAGCTTGATAACCGACAACGGTATCGTTACCCGTGGAAGCCGCGGCCGCGCCGCCGACAGCGTTGTAGCCGATAATGACGTTATTTGAATTGGAGCCAGACGTAGCAAAACCGTAGCCGGCGCTGGCGCCGACAAGGACGTTGTAACTGCCAGTGGAACCGGCGGCAAAAGCGGCAGAGCCAACAGCCGTGTTGTAAGCACCCGTCGTGTTATTGAAACCTGACTGATAGCCAAGGAAAGTATTCTGCTGACTAGTGTTATTGGTGGTGTTGTAACCAGCTTGATAACCCACAAGCGTCTGATCAAAAGCACCAGTGACAGCTTGACCCGCCTGATAACCGAGAGCAACGTTGGCCGAACCGGTGGTCACCGCCGAAAGCGCGGTGAAGCCAACAGCTGTGTTGTTGCGGCTGGCTGTATTGTCAAAACGCAAATACGTGGTGGTGGCTGAGAGATTATTACTACTCGTGCCAATAGTGAATCCCCCATTCTGACTTTCCAGGAACCAGTGTTGTTGATTAGCGGGCGCGCCAGTGTCGGTGAGGGCGATCACCGGGCTCTGGCCTGCTACCTGCAAATTCCAATTCGGTGTAGTGGTGCCGATGCCAACATTGGTGCCGGTGTTGTTGTAGATGTTGCCGCCAGCAGAAGTCCAGTAGTTGGCAGACTGAGTAAGACAAGTACCAGCGACTGAGAAGCAACCTTTCGCTAAATTGATACCGTTACCAAATGTGGAACTAGCCGTGGAAGAAGTGATGTTAAGCGCGAGTGCTTGCAAGCCCCCAGCGAGGGTTGATGTTGCGGTAGTGGTGCCAACGAAGTAGCCGGCTTGAGCAAAATTACCGAGGTCACTGGCGCCTTTCACGGAAAGCGCAGTCCAGGGCGACGAGGTGCCGATGCCAACACTGCCGCCGGACTGGAGGTAAAGCACCGGCGCGCTGTTTTGACCAATAAAATCCGCAATGTCACCGGCACCGCTTTGGGTTACGGAGAAGAATGTGCTCGCGGTGGAAGTGGAGTTGGTAGCATCGGAACGCATGAATTCGCTGGAAGAAAGACCATTAAGTGTTTGTGCCACAAATGCAGCTGGCACAGTGCCGAGAATTTTGCGCGGCGTCATTTCGCCGTCCCAGGTGGGGCTGGTAGTGGTGCTACCGATATTGACGCCGAGGTAGAGTGTCTGATTCCAGTTGACGCCGGTGAACGCGGTGGTGGAGCCGAGCATAATGCTGAAAAGCCCGCTAGTAATGCTAACGCCCTGACTGTTGAAAACAAGATCATCTTCCGTCCAAATGTTCGTGCCGGTGTTGGTGTAGAGTTTGAATTCAACGTTGTAGGAACCGTTCGGAACGAGCGTGCCGGTGTTAGTGGTGAGTTTGCCTTGGTAATTAATTTCCGGGTTGATAGCGGCGCGAGCAACCGTGAAGAAGCTGGCGAGGGAAAGGGTTACGGCCGCAACAAGCACCGCCAACACCACGAGTGTTGTTTTGAAAATCTTGTTCGGTTGGTTGTTGCGGGAGAACATGATTTTTATAGCTGCGGCAAGCTAGTGACAATGTTGCCCGCGGCGGCCGTTGATCCAGTCATCGTAGAAGAAGCCTGTGAGCCGTTTTGTGCAGAACTCAAAGCCTGGTTGTAAATGGACGCATACACACCGAAACCGACCAAGGCCAAAAAGCCCGCGATGAAAGCGGCCACAATGACAAACAGCGGGCTCACGAAACGGCCGCGCCAATTGCGACGGCGGCTACCCGACTGACCGGAGCCAATAATCGGCAAAGGCTTACCACCTACTACTTGTATGTAGCGGCTTAATTCATGGCGGGTTGTTACCCAGTTTTTACCGACTTTTTTTCCGCGAATTTTTCCGGCGCGAATGAGCTGACTGACGTAATCAGGGTTATAGCCAGCGAGCTTCGCCGCCTGACCTGCCGTAATAAAATCTTGCAAAATTTCCATTTCGTTGGCTTTCTCGGCTTGCCGAGGTACCTCGGCAAGGAAAAAACCTTTATTTATAAGGCTAATTATACCTTAGCCGAGGTGACATAAACACAGGAAATCCCCAGGTACGTGGGGAAAAGCCAGCAAAAATATGGCTAACTATATGGGGGTGTTTTTTGAATTGTTGCTAACGAGACTTAGCCCTGGTTTTGGTGACGGCGGGCGCGATGAATGAGTAAAATAAAAATGGAAAATAGGGCAAGCAAGATGAGTAACTTCCCTAGCTGAGCGAAGCTTATACCAGTACCTAAAATACCAGTTGAAGTGGACGAACCAGTAACCACAAGAGTACCGGAAACGGCGAAAGGCTCTCCCCTATTCGGCCAAAATTCCACCACAAAAGGATAACCGCCGGCTGGCACCGTTGTTAAGTCCAGACGAGCTTCTGAAGCCTGGTCGGCCGCGCTCTCGCGCAACAAATAGGCACTTTCATGACCAAGAATATTTATCGCGATCATTGCCCGTGCTAAACCACCGGAAATTTTTCTAGCGACAGCACTGTCGGCAACTGCCACAACGAGCGGCATGGTGCCGTCGGCTGTAATTGTGCTATTCGCTAAAAGAAGCACGCGACCGTCCTGAATGAATGAGATATCTGTTAGCGAAAAAATTAGCTGCCGACCCCCCGTGCTTGGTAACAGCGGCGACGACGAGCTTGTTGTCTGCGGAAAGAGCGGCGGAAAAACTGACTGCACCGGAAATTGATTTTGAGTTTGATTAGGCGATTGCGGCACTACCGGCAGGGCGACGCTCGGCCAGACGGCAAAAAAGACAGCGCCTGAGGAATAATTCCCCACCGCGTCATAACTGAAAGCGGTGTAGTAATAGACCGTGCCGGGAATGCCACCCGTATCAAGCGCGTACGTGCCGGAACCTTGATACACGACCTTCCCAGAAAACTGATCGAGCGGCACGGTGTAGGACGAGCGCACGATGCGCACGCCAGAAAAATGTGCCGCGTCGGTTGGATTATGCCAATTGATAACCACCGAATTGCCCTGGTAGCCCACAGTGATGTCACTAACGTTGGGGATGATTGCCGGGCCAGCAAGCGCGCTTGGCGAGGTGACGGTTGATGGACTGGGCGGTGTTGCCGGCGTGGTGGTTGGTGTGGTGGTTGGTGTGGACGTGGCTACCGGCGGCGAGCAATTGTCACCCGCGTCGGTAGTACTACCTACCGACAAACTAACGCACACGCTTTGAGCAGTAGCGGCAAATACGTGAGGGGGCGTGCAAAAAACAAAAACAACTACACAAAAAGAGAAAGCAGAAAAACGGTATTTCATAACCGTATCATAACAAATTGTCGCGCTTACAGCGCGACAGCGGTGACTGTGAGCGTGGCAGTATACGTCCCCGCGTCTTGAATTTTATTGGAACCGATGCCAGCCTCATATTCAACCGTGGTAGAAGCGCCAGCGGGTAAATTGTAGCCACTACCGGCGGCGATGGTTTGGCTGGTGGTGGTAAAGCCGGCCCAGCAGGCCATGGGCGTGTCGCTGGAACCAGTGCCACAGGATGAACCAGTATCTTTAAAACGACTGACGATGTCGGGCCCTTCTGGAGAAAAGCCGAATGTGGAAGCGCCGCTACCTACTGCGAAAGTAAAGTCGGCCGAGCCTACCCCGCCACTCGGCGCATAATCGCCGAAATAGGCATGGGCTGGCGTTACCAAAGCGGGTGCTGTGGCAGAAAGAATACTAAGCTGATAGCCCGCCGCGTCATCGGTCGTGACGTTCCAGGTTGAGCTGGCCATAGTTGTGCCGGAATTAAGACCGCCAATAGCCGGCAAAGTGACATTGGCCGCTGACGTCAAAGAAATACTGGAACCGGAAATTTGCTGGTAACCTGCGTTGAGTGAGTACTTGGTGCTTGTTCCCAAACCACTTCCCACTTCGCCGAGTGTGTCTTCTTCGCTAAAATTAGTGCTGGTGCTGTCGCCGCCACCGAAATTAATACTGTCGGTTGGAATGGCATACTTTGAGCTTTGCATGGCGGCCCTGACCGCGACAGGCACAAAAAAACGCGCGATACACACAAGCATCATCGCCACCGTCATTGCCATGAACGCGAACAAAAACTGCTTCATAGTTTAATTACTTTCGCCGCACTTCAAAGGTTCGCAGGAAGAAAATCACGCCGAAGATTACAACAAAAAGGATAGCAAAAGCGGTTAACAGAAACTCCCACGGAATAACCCAGAAGGCGATGGTTTTGGTGTCAGTAGTGCCGCCGTAACTGCGATTAAGCTGGAGTGTGGCAGTATATCGGCCAAACAAGGCAAATTGATTCCAACTTACATCGCGATAGCGCAATGATTGTGGTAAAGAATAATAGGCATCCACCGGCACGGTGGCAATAGTTGAACCGAGAAAATTCTTAATAGTAATAGTGCCGTAAGGCGTGAGGTAGAGGTTGCCGGTGTTATTGAAAAGCATTTCAAAAGTGAATGGCCCGCTGTTGTAAATCGCTCGGCTTGTGGGTGCATTAATGCGAAAATCCTGCAATTGGCCTTGCGGATTGGCGGGACCATTAACCCGAATGAAAAAGAGAGTGCCAAGACGCGAGATAACGCGAGTAGCACCGGTAACTGAAGTAGAGCTAGTAGCCACCACCGTTGGCTCATTGGAAATAAGGACGGCCGCGTAATAGCCGCCCGGCGAAGCATCTTTAGGGACAGTAACCGTAACTGGAATCGTGGCCCGCTGACCAAAAGAAAGAGTGAGCTCTGAAGCCGGCACGCTGAGAAAATCCTTACCCGAATCGGGACCGCTTTGGCCTGGAGGAACTATCGCCACGGGCGCATTAGGGTCATTAGTACCCTTGAAATCCTGGATACCAATACTAAACGTAGTAGTACCTCGGACACGGTCGGTTACATAAATGATTTCCGTGACAGTGTCACCAGGATTGAGGAACGTCTCTTGTTTAGCTGGCTCCAACACAAAATCGCCACGACTTTCCACAGAGAGCCCGTCTATGTGGTATGGACCTGCGCCGGCTGGCGCGGCAGCCGTAACTGTGGGAAGTACGCAAAAAGCAACACTAATAAAGAGAATTAGAGCCGAGAGCGCCCTGCGTGATGAAATCATGTTCATGGAGAAAATTTACACCCTGCGAGCAAAAATGGCAATGCGCACTAGTTGGCAATAGCCGTGCCTGTTATGCTTGCCGTGTAGGTGCCGCTCGGGATGTAGGTATTATTTTGATTAACTGCGTAGCAAACGATAGTGGTGTCACCGGAAGGAGTAGTTGTGCTGGAATTTTTTGACGTGGTAGTAGCGGTGGTGTAAAAACCAAAATATTTAAGTGTCGTGGAAATTGTGCTAGTGCTAGCACCATTACAATAACTACCGCTACCCCACCAACTCGCAGGACCAGCTAAGTCACTGCCGATAACCGAAAAACCGAAACGTGCATCGGGGTTTCCGATACCGCTCGTCCATGTTTGCGGTGTTGTAGTAGGAAAATCAGCGATTTTATTACCACCCGATTGCATAGCCGAATTAGTGCTTGCTGCCAACTGGAACGTGTAGCCAATGTTGTCGTTGGTGGAAACGGTAAAGGTAGAAGTGGCAACTGCGGTATTTTGCGTAACACTCAAGTTGGTGCTCATGTTGATAGCATTAGAATCAACCGTCACCGCCACGCCGCTCGTCACGTTAAGGGTGACTGTAACCGTTTGAGACGTCGCGCCCTGCGCAAAAAGCGGTTCAAAGGCAACATACACGCTCGCGATAACAAGCGACGAGCAGACACTGGTCACTAAAGCGTTATAAACCGATTGCGTGAATATTTTTTTCATGAGATAAGTAAATGATTGTTCACTACAGAATACCGCCGACTGGCAGTAAAAGCAATACGCACAACCTGTGGATAATTGCGATAGTCCGAAACTATTGTAAACTAGGGTCAGGCACCGGTTAATAACCCGTGCCTGACCCTCCCCCCATGCGCTTTATTGTATTTGATATTGAAACTAGAAATCTTTTTCAAGATGTCGGCAGTAATGACCCGACTGATTTGGATATTTCCGTGGTCGGTGTCTATGACTCTGCCACCGACACATATCGTGCCTATCTACAGGAAGAATTACCTCAATTGTGGCCTATATTTGAGGCCGCCGATGTGCTCATAGGCTACAACAGTGACTATTTTGACATTCCTCTTTTAAATAAATATTACCCGGGCGATTTAAGTAAAATAAAAAGTATTGACCTGCTCGCGGAAATCAAGAAAACACTCGGCCGCCGCCTAAAACTTGATCAAATAGCCGAAGGCACGCTTGGTCAAAATAAATCGGGCCACGGCCTCCAAGCACTGGTATGGTGGAAAAATGGCGAGATTGAAAAAGTAAAGAAATACTGCCTAGAAGATGTCCGTCTCACCAAAGAGCTTTACGAATACGCGCTCAAAAAAGGCAAGCTCCACTATAAAGACGGCTCGCGAAAAGTAGATATCGCTATTGATACCAGCGGCTGGCAAGAGCTTGGCAATGCCAGCATGACTCACACCTTGCCGTTTTAAACCAAGTACTAGGGTCAGGCACGGGTTATTAACCGGTGCCTGACCCTAGTTTCTAGTTTATGCTATCCTATAGTATATGGACTCCCCCTCGTCTTCCAATAAAATCATCTGGGTACTATCGGCCGCTATCGTGGTAGCAGGCATCATCGTAGCGGGAGCAATCGTGTATATCAAACAAGCTCCCAACACCTCTTCCATTTCCCTCGCACCTAATGCCGCCAACGGGGCCGCCATTACCAACCTGCCACCCGTCACTACCGCCGACCACATCCAGGGCAGTTTGGATGCGCCAGTTATCGTGGTGGAATACGCGGACACCGACTGCCCCTACTGCCAACAATTTCAAAAAACCATGGAGCAAATTATGGCGACCTACGGCCCGAGCGGCACTAATCAAGTAGCCTGGGTCTACCGCCACTTTGCATTTCACCCGAAAGCACCAAAAGAGGCACAGGCTACCGAATGCGCCGCCGAGCTCGGTGGTAACACTGCTTTTTGGACCTATTTAGACCTCCTTTTTAGCAAGAAAGACTTTACTGCGCTCAACTACCAAGGCCTTGATCCCGGCCAATTACCCGTCCTGGCGGCCCAAATTGGCCTTAATCAGGCCAATTTCACGACCTGCCTAGAAAGCAACAAGTATGCCACCAAAATCACCGGGGAATACAACGACGCCCTTGCTAGTGGCGCCCAAGGAACGCCCTTTACTGTATTAACGACAGCTACGGCAAAAGTACCAATTACTTCCGGCGCAGTCCCCTATTCCAACCTCAAAGCGGCCATAGATACCCTGCTTCGCCCCTAATTAATTACCAAGATAGAGTTGCATAACTTCCGCGGCGGAAAGCGCCCGGTTGTAAAAACGCACGTCGTCAATGGCACCATTATCAAGCCAATGATAAGCGCAACTACCATGCGGCCAGCCGCAAACGATACCCATTCCAAGGCGAGCGCTCGGGTCGCCAGTAATACCAAGCTCGGAGACGCCACTCTGACTACCAACAAGTTCACCATCAACATAAAGTGTTTCGGTGCCACCATCATAAGTGTCCACAACGTGGTGCCACTTTCCATCGGTATACGTGCCACTGGTCACCAACTCATCAGTGCCGGAACCATGATCAAAAACGCTGGCGTAGATTTTATCGTCGGTACCGAGACGGATGCCAGCAATACCGGTATTATCTTCATAATAAAGCGGACAATCGCCCGTAGTACTTTTAAACCAGAGCGAAACAGTGAGGGCATAAGAGGTAGTGGCGACTGCTGGATAATTGAGAATACTGGGCAAGAGAACGTATTTTGCACCGGCAGTACTAAATTCTACCGCTCTGCCAAATTCACCGGCAGTAAAAAGAGGTGAATGAATAAGCGTGGCATCGTACCCATTACCACTTGCATCATGACCATTGCCATCAAGAGGATAATAGGCAATGAGACCTCCGGCAGACGCGCCGCCGGAACCAGAGCCAGAATTTCCAGAAGAAGAATCATTGTTTCCAGAAGAAGAATCACTTCCTCCACCAGCCGATGAACTTCCGGATCCTGAGGAGCCGGAAGAACTTGATTGTTGATTGGAAGATGATTGCGACGCCGGAATAAAAGTAACAGAAAGGGCATGATTGGTCATAACGCTAAAAAATGTGTACGCGGGTAAAGCACCCTGATTGACGCCATCAATGGTTACAGAATTAACCTGATAGCCGCTGTTTGGCGTAAAAGTATATGTTTGTAAATCGCCGGCAGTAACCATTGTTGTGCCGCTTGGAGAAATAGAACCGTTTGTTCCTGAAGAAGCAGTAATGGAGAACGCAGAAACCGCTGGAGAATCAGCCGGGCTAGTATTGTTATTAGATGGAGGCGTATCAGATGAAGACTCCCCAGACCCAGACGAAGGAGTACCGGAGGAAGGGCCCGAGGGAGGAGTCGTAGGCGACCCTGTATCAGTACCTAAGTCACTCGGTGATGTGCCAGAAGGTATGTATGCCACCATAGAAATAAACGTCACGGAAATGGCGTGATTGGCGCCAATCTTGGCAAAAACATAGGTGCCAGCAGGAGTGACGCTAAAGCCATCAATCGTAACCGTGTTGATTTGGTAGCCAACATTGGGAATAAGAGCGTAGGTTTGTGAAGAACCAGCATTCACGGTAACCGTTCCCGGAGGCGAAATAGTTCCGTGTGCATCGGCAGTGGCTGTGATGGTATAGATTTGCTGGCTTGGCGCTCGGTCGGCCGGTGATGAAGAACTGGTACTATTTACTGGAGGTACAATTGGGGTGGATACATTTGCAGATGGATTTTTGTCTGCAGACGTGGTTTGCGTGGAAACGGAATTCTTTTGTGCCACAACGGAAATATCAGAAGAGGGCTTGTTAGCGGTTTCAACCGGAGTATTCCCTATATTATTGGCGGATACTACCGAATCGGAAATGACAACGGTGCGGGAGAGTGGATTTTCAGCGGCGGCATCAGTGGTGGCTGTGGTGCAGATTGGGCCCACTTGGGCTGAGGTAGTATTTTCAAAACATCGCAGAACAGCCGTTTGCGTTTGTGCCGAAAGAAGTGCCGATTGACCGGACGTAGCCAAACTGGCACCAGTAGCTGACTTGGAAGAATACTGATGAATAAAAAAGAAGACGACGCCCAAAAGAATCGCCACCACACACAACACAAATATGACAAATTTTGAATGCGAGGAGGACTGGGGAGGCATAGCTAAATTATACTACATTGGATCGGGCCCGAGCTTTTTACGGAGTGCACAGAACTCGCAATCGGGATCGTCACAGATGCGATTCCAGAAGGCAAGATTCCACACATCTTTACTAGCCAAAATGATGGTTTGTTTTAATGTCACTACGTCGTCATCGGTGGGCATAAAACGCTCCTTCTGATATTTGCCGCTCCCATTGGGTTCAACAAAATCAATGTCGCCGGAAACCATGACCCGCCGGCCTTTTTCATGCAAACTCAGGAGCAGTTTATAAAAAATGAGCTGGCGGAAATAATCAGGGGCGCTATTTTGCTTGGAGCTTTTTGTTTTACCGAGGATTTCATTGCGGCTTTTTGGCTTGGCCGTTTTGAAATCGGCAACATTGACTTCGCGATCATTAAGAAACTCTACCCGGTCAAGCTTGCCGTTAAGCGGAACATCCAGTGTTTCGGGCTGATCTTTGCTTTCAGCAACGACGACAGGCACGGTTACACCGCGAATATCAAACTCCACCAAACCTTGTGGTGGCCACGGATTCGCGCCTTTTTTAACGTACCAATCGTACCAACCTCCGAGAGCTTTATTCCCTTTAACGAGACTGGCGACGCGGTCTTTGGCGGAAAGCTGTTGTCGGTTCAGGGAAAATTCAAAGATATCCAAGAACGCCTTTCGAGACATGAGCTCGCCTTCTCCAAAAAGGCGGAAAAAGTGAGCCAGCGCGGCGTGCACGGCCGTACCGTAAAGCTGGTGAATGGTTTTTGTATCCGGCAATCGCACCAAATTCTTGAAAAAATATTCCCAAGGGCAGCGCAAGTAATTGTTGAGCGCAGTCACCGACCATCCTTGTCTTTTAAAAAGATCCCGAATAAAAGCGCGGTTGGCCAAAGGCGCCGTAGTGGCCTCGCCAGCCATTTTGCTCATTTCCGGTTGGCGTAATTTTTTTTCCAAAACAACAGCGTCAATGTGACGGACTAATGCAGGATTAAGCTCGGTGACAAATTGGCTGGGTAATTTTGGTTTGCCACCCATATCGGCCGCCGCCCAACTTATAGTGACGTGCCGCTTGGCCCTCGTGAGCGCCACATAAAAAAGCCGACGCTCGTCTTCAAGAGAAAAATCCTCCGCAGTATCCGCGGCGCGCGGCAGGGGTAATTTAAACTGAGTGCGCTTGCGACGACCATCCCAGTGACCCTCCTGGGCGCCAATAATATATACCGTTTGAAATTCCAAACCCTTTGACTTGTGCGCGGTCATAAGGCGCACTAGTGGCTCACCGTCGCGATCGTCCGCATCTGCAACTGTAATGCCAAGCCCAATACCGTGTTCCTCCACCACATCAATAAACGCCACCATGTCGGCGAGGGTGGCTTTTGCGTTGCCGCGCACCACCTGACCCGCTTCACGCATAAAAGATTCCAAAGCCGCTAAATGCTCCACAATGGCCGGCGCTGTTAGTAAATGCTCAATAAAACCCGAGTGATACACTAGCTGGTCCAAAGTTTCGGTCAACCCATGGTTTTTACTAAAAATAGCCAGAGCGGAAAGCGTGGTGGCGACACCACTGAAGTGTTCCACATCCGCAACACCAGCGGCGGCCAAAAGCTTGGACGAAGCTAGCACATCAGCAATAAGGACCCGTTTTTCCGAAGCATAACGAGTAAGTTTAAAAACATCCAGCGGTGAGCATTTCAGAAAATCGACGTACAGCACGCGACCGAGGACGGCATCATCACCATAGGTAGCAAGCGTTCGCGCCAAGAGAACCAGGTTGGCCACGGCCGGGTCGGCAAATAAACTTTTATCAGAATAAATCGTGTGCGGCACGCCAGCCACACGCAAGGCCCGACTAATGCCGTCAGCGTCATTGTTGGTGCGATATATAATGGCGACATCAGGCTCTTTTCGCGTAGCAATATCGCGAGCCACAAACGTGAGTTCTCGTTCCGGTGAGCTGAATTCAGCCAGCGAAATGTCTAGCCCGCCAGTCCCCTTTTCTTTCTTGCCGGCCACAGCCCCGCTGGCCCGCAGAGACACGCGCATGTTGGCATCAGCAACGCGATTATTAGCAATAAGCCCACCGGCCACGTCAAGAATTGCCTGCGTTGAGCGGTAATTTTGCTCAAGAGAAATAACGGTGGCCGCTGGGTGGAGTTTTTTAAAATACAAGAAATTATCCAGCGACGCGCCTTGAAAACGAAAAATTGCCTGCTTCTCATCACCGACAATGAAAAGGTTCGGCTCGGTGTGAAAATTCGTCAGCAATTCCAGAAGGGCGTTTTGGGTAGCATTGGCATCCTGGTGCTCGTCGGCCAAAATGTATTGATACTGTTCTTGGGCGCGCAGAAGCAAGTCGGCATTATTGGAAAACGCCTGCACCACCTCGCGCAACATGTCTTCAAAATCATAGAGCCGACGCTTCGCCAGCTCGTGTTCATAGGCGGCATATACAGCGGCAAACTCCTGGTTTTTAGCGACATTTTTTTCGCGCTCGGTGAATTCACTTTTAACTTTGCCTTTATGAGCGCCTTTTTGGTGCACCCGCTCGCTCTCGGGTACGGCCGCCAAGGCTTTTACTTCTTTTTTAACCAGCGCCAAGCACTCTGCCGGGCCGATGTTTTCACGCTTTAATTCCGTAATGGCTGATTGAATTCCCGGCAAGTAAAAGAGTGGCTCGCCGTAGGGACGCAAAATTACTAATCCGTTTGCCAGTTTCGAGCGACCCTCAATGATGTCAGTCAAAATACCCACCTGATCAACGGCGGTGGCTGGAGCGGCACCAATAATGCGTGGAAATTCTTCCGGATAGCGTTCAATAATACTGTTAGCAAAACCATGGAAGGTGAAAATAGCGATTTTATAGGCCGCCGGCCCAATGATTGAAACCAAACGCGAACGCATGGAGTGCACCGCGGATTCTGTGAAGGCCAGGGCCAAAATGGCGTCGGGTGATGTATCGGTTTTTCGCAAAATGTTGGCAATGCGCAGGGCTAAAATTTGCGTTTTACCCGTGCCAGGGCCCGCAATAACCATAACCGGCCCCTCAATAGCATCCACCGCCTTTTTCTGGGCGACATTGAGCGCCTTATAGAGTTTTTCAAAATTTTCGCCGCTGGCCATGATGGGCGAATCGTACCACCTTTTCGACCAAATAAAAAAGGGGCGGGTCACAAGAGTGTGACCCGCCCCCGGCAAGAAAGGACAATATTGAAAAGACTGGAACCGATTTAGGCCGCCAGTGATTGACGAGCCCGATTGCGGATTTCATTCGCAATCAAATTGGACGGGAAACCCCGGAGCAAAACGCCCCTGCGCCATTCATCACCGTCAAAAGACGGTACGTGCTTAAGGCGCGCCTTTTCGCGAAGAATATTTGGGTGACACACCGACCCGGGCGGCGGCACGGAAAGAACTTGGTGAACGAAGGGGTGCGCGGGCGTGAAGATGGTGACCGCTATGTTGAAATCCCGACTGACGATGGTTGTGTGTTTATCCACAACCACGTGCTCGCGAAGCGTCGCGACAGCACCACGATACCACTGCGTTCCTCCGAGCAAAACCCGCCACGCCTCGTCACCATTCTGCTCATAGTGGATGCCAAAGAAACCACTTGGCTGCTCCATATCGGCAAACGAATCTTTTACCCCCTCAAGAGAACACCAGGGAGGAAAAACGAGCAGTGGATTGCCGCTTGCCCCAGGAAAAAGATACACCACTTCCGCGACAACTGGGTAGATCATGCGTATAACTCCTTTGTAGACGCACCCACAGTTTCAACCCGCACAATACGGGTATCTAACGAAGAACCATACCACACTATTAATAATTCTTCAAGCGGTTGACGCGCTCGTGCTGACGGATTTTTTCGTGAGCTTTGGCCTCTATTTGGCGGATACGTTCGCGAGTGACACCGAATTTTTTACCGACTTCTTCAAGAGTGTGCTGAACGCCATCTACTAAGCCGTGCCGTAATTCAAGAATTTTACGCTCTTTTTCGGGTAAATCATTGAGAATTTCGCGCACTTGATCCTGAACTATGCGGCGGGAGGTTTCCTGATCAGGTGAGAGAATTTTATCATCGGCGATAAAATCCTGAAGCTCAGAATCGCGGTCGCCGCTGTCATCACCAACTTGGCTCTGGAGCGAAACCACGCCCTGGTCAATTTTTTCAATTTGATAGATTTTTTCCACCTCCAAGCCCATTTCCATGGCGATTTCTTCGGGCAGAGGGTCGCGGCCCAAATCCTGAGCGAGGCGACGCACGACCTGCTTGTATTTAGCGATAGTTTCCACCATATGCACCGGCACACGGATGGTGCGGGACTGGTCGGCCAAAGCACGGGTGATGGCCTGGCGAATCCACCAGGTGGCATAGGTTGAAAACTTGAAGCCTTTGGTCCAGTCAAATTTATCCACTGCCTTAAAGAGGCCGATGTTACCCTCTTGAATCAAGTCTAGAAGAGTGAGATCGGGCGAGCGACCAACGTATTTTTTAGCAATAGAGACCACCAAGCGCAAATTGGCGCGAGCCAGCAAAGTGCGGGCCTCGTCGTCGCCTTTTTCAATGCGACGAGCCAATTCTTTTTCCATAGCGGCAGTCAACAGCGGGTATTGGCCAATTTCTTTGAGATACATTTGAATGGAATCGTAACCACCTTCGCCGGTGCTGTAATAGGACTTTTTACCACTAGGCTCAGCGGTGGGCACCTCTAACAGGCCACCACCTTCTAACACATCAACGCCAGCCGTGGAGAACTTTTCATAGAGATCCTCCAAAAAGAGGAGGTCGTCCTCAACCGTTGGAAATTCCTTCAAAATTTCGTCGTAGGTGACGAAACCGCGTTCCTTGCCTTTGCCGACCAACATATCGGCTTTGCGATCCATCTCTTCCAGCTTGGCCACACCCTTTTTAGCTGTTTTTATGGCGTCGTTCGCGTGTAGGACTTTTTTAACCGCCTTTTTGGCGGGTTTTTTGGCGACTATTTTCTTTGTTTTTTTGGTGGCCATGTTTTTATAAAAAATTATTATTGAAGGTGTTTTTGATGCGCGGAACGAAGGCGCATGAGTAATTGATTTAAAACGTCCTGCGACTGGCCGGCCCTAGTGGCACTAGCAAGCTCTTCTCGGAGCCACTCTTCTTCAAAATCAGCTACAAGCTCATCGCCAACCTTCTTAAAGGAGCTTGATTCATCGCCAGAAGCAAAAGCGGCCTCGGCTTCAAAAAGCAATTCATCCTTTATTTTAGCCGCCGCTTGCTCGCGAGCAACAAATTGAGGCGTGCCCACAATTGTACTGATTTTTTGCCGAATGTCCAGCGAGGCACCACTTTTGCCCTCCTTGCCGGTATTGTTGTCGAGCAAGAAAACCAAACCCCACAAAAGCCGTTCTACCACCTCTAAACGCTTTGTTAAATGACTACTATGAGAACTGGCCGTGCCTCCCATTGGAGCGGCTGACCCTGCGCTTCTTTGAACCACATTTCGCGAAGCCAGCTTCTTGATTTCGTCCCACAGTACCTGTTCTTTGAGGCTTGCTTTGTGAGCGATTTCGGTCACGTAGCGACTTTGATTGGTAGGACTTTCTAAAAGAGCTATGAGAGGAAGGAGAGTTTTTTCAATGGCCCTATCGCGCTCACGGACTGAGGGGTGCTCCACCAAAATCCTCTCTAGCTCCACGTCTAGTATATGACGGGCGGCATTGATAAAAGTAACTAATTTTTCCGGGCTCTCGGAGGCAAGCTCGGCCGGATCCTTCCCCGCCGGCAAGGTAGCGACAGTTACTTCCAAGCCAGCAGCCAGAGCCAGGCCGAAGCCTTTTGCCGCGGCGTTTTGGCCGGCCGTGTCAGCGTCGTAACAAATAACTAATTTGTCGGCCAGGCGCTTCATGAGCGTGATATGGTCAATAGTGAGCGCTGTGCCGGAAGTAGCTACGGTATTGACAAGCCCGGCCTGGTGACATGCGAGCAAATCCATTTGCCCTTCAACCAAGACTACTTGGCCTTTCTGGCGAATAGACAAACGAGCTTTATGCCAACCATAGAGAACGTGGGATTTTTGAAAGAGCGGCGTTTCCGGGCTGTTGAGATATTTTGCCTCTGTACCGTCGCTTTCGTGTTGGCGGCCAGAAAAAGCAATGACCCGCCCGGCCGCGTCAAAAATCGGGAACATCACCCGGCCGCGGAAACGGTCGTAAAACCCCGCGCTTTTTTCTGATTTTTTGGCAAAGCCCGCCATTTCAATTTCGGCGTCGCTGAAATTTTTACTCTTCAGATAATCGTAGAGCGTTCGCCACTCCACTGGCGCATAGCCGAGACGCCATTCTTTTATAGTAGCTTCGGTAAGGCCGCGTTTTTTCAAATATTCCAAAGCTTCCGACCTATTCGCCAACTGGCGCTGATAAAAAAGCGTGGCGTATTCATGGGCTACATAGAGTTTCTCGCGGGCACTGCGTTCGCGGCTTTCAACTCCAGCATCGCGGCGGTGCAAAGTAACCCCTGCCCTATCAGCCAACACGCGCAGGGCGCCCACAAAATCTAAGCCCTCAAACTGCTGCACAAAACTAAAAATATCGCCTTTAGCCCCACAACCAAAACAATAATAAGAACCGCGCTCCGGTGATATAAAAAACGACGGCGTCTTTTCGTTATGAAATGGGCATCTTGCCTTAAAATTAGCCCCCGCACGCTCTACTTTTATATAGGAACCAACGACATCGTTGATGCTCAGCTTATTTTTAATTTGCTCTACTGGAGTCATATTCAGCACCAGTGTAGCACTTTTTTGCCACTCTTCTTATTGCGTCCTAAAAATTTTTGTTTTGCAATGAGCAATCCCTTACAAGCCGAATTGTTTTTTCAATCCATTAATCCAGGCCTGCACCGCTTGCCACACTGAAGCTATTTCTGTTTGAGGCTGAAGCTGGGGAGTTTTGAAATAGGCCAGGCCTTGGTTATACAATTGCGACACTTCATCTGAATTCAGCGCTCTGTTATAGACACGGACCTCGTCAATGGAGCCAGGGAAGAACTTGTCTCCGCTACCAGTGGCACCGATTCGCACATTGAGAGCGTTGGAAGTAGTGGTGAGATTTTTAGTGGAACCGTGGTCATCAATGCTAACGTTCGCGCCATCAATATACATATCAGGAACACTATTGAGGCCACCACCTTGCGTGAGCACAATGAAATGCCAACCACCGTCATCAGTAATAGCGTCGTGACTGGTAAATTCATTATATGTTGAACCATCTTGTTGTTGTAAGTAGCCAATTTCATAATTGCCAAGGGTATGAAAAATATTTACACCCCACCCTATCCCAGAAGAACCACTACTACTCATTTTATATACAACTGGCAAGAATGAGCCTGAAACACCCGTGCCCACTTGTATCCAAGCGGCGACTGAAATACTTGAAAGGTTGTCGGCATAATTGGCGGTATCAACATACTGGCTTGTACCATCAAGAGAAATGGCTTGACCGAGCTGACCGGTAATATATGAGGGACTACCAACTGCAGTGCCGTTATTGGCATTACCGCTCGTGTCAGCCACACTACCATCAAATGGGTAGTAGGCCAGCAAACCGTTCGTGAGATTGGCGGCTGCTTGAGTAGCAGGAAATACTGCAGTGACAACCCCTGAATTAGAAGAGTTAGTAACACTACTGGCGCCAGATACCGTAAAGAAATTTGACGTAATACCGGTTACGGTGTAACCGAATTTTGGAGTTAACGTGATAGTGGCAGTGTACGCGGTACTCCCAGCAAAAGGATTGTCGGTGGGACTCCAGGAAATAGCGGCCGTGTATTCACTTGTCGCGCTTATGCTTGCCGTTGGCGTGGCGCCTGTTGATGGCACGACGACTCCACTTATAGCGGCAATGTCTATGGCCAGTGGTTGAGTCACCGTTACCGTTGCCCCGGCGGAGGAGGATCCGCCAGTGCCCGTACACGTCAAAGTAAAGGCGGTAGTGCTAGTAAGATTGCCCGTGCTTTGCGAGCCTGAAGTGGCCTTGCTTCCCGACCAACCCCCGCTGGCCGTACACGAGGAAGCGCCGGAAGTAGACCACGTGAGCGTAGTACCACTGCCGGTATTCACGGAAGCAGAAGCAGGAGAAAAAGATATTGAAGGCGGCGCCACTAAATCAGACAAATTAAAGCCCTCGCGAACATAATTGATAGCTGCTAAGGCGCCATAGTTGTCGTTCCAGGTGCCGGTGGGTCGACTTTCTGCAGCGGCCAAAAAGGCATCGTCGGAATTGGCGCCGCCGAGTGTTACATTGTAGGAAGCAAGTGTGCGATCCGGGTCACTGTAACCTGTGCCGTCAAAGGTATTATTGGTAAGCGTGTTTGTACCAACTGTTGGCTGGTCAATAATGAGATCGTTAGATGGCGAAGACCAGTTGTAATATGTGTTGTTACTGACCGTGACATTGGAAATACCAGTGGCAAGTTCTGGAGACTGAATATCATTAAATAGCCAGGTGCCGTGAGATCCTGTTCCTGTATTATGCGCAAGAACGTTATTGTCTACCAACACGGTAACGGGATTCGGGCCATAGTTTGGATTCACATCTAAGCCCCAGCCACGAGGGCCGCCAAGCACTCCTGGCATATCTAGGCCATTCAGCACCACGTTACCAGTCATAATGGAGGTGGCAACAGGAACATCAACAGCGACAGCGCCATCACCACCGCTTACGAAACCAGCGAGTGGGTCGTCGGCAAAAATATTGTCCTGCATAGTGCCACCAGAACGCAATTGGAGACCGTCACCAGCTGAATTAGCGATAATATTCTCCCGCACCGTAACACCAGTATTGCCATGCTGAATATAAATCTCTTGATTAAAACTATTGGCACCGGCGTCAGGAATCTGCTCATTCCAACCATTATGGTCAAAAACATTCTGTTCAATGAGTACATTGTCAACGCCGCCGAAAATCACACCCTGCGAGTGGCCGCCTTCTGAGCCGCCGGTATTGTAGTCGTCCATAACAATATTACGTCGGAAAGTAATGCTACTTAAACGACCACCGTTAAAACCACTAAAGTTGCCTGCATCATCAAAATAGCTCATGACGCAGTCTTCAACAAGTAAATCGGTATCACCTTCTGCAGAACTTAACCACAATATTCCTTCACTGTTATCTGAAACATTTCCGTCTCCGGCGTAGTTTGGAGAATTGGGATTTCTTTGACTAGACGTGAGATTAAGACCGGTAATGGCAATGTGGTTAACATTTTGCGAACCAATATCAATAGCCGCAGCATTTCCATACGCATCGAGAATTGGCCGAGCACCAGTGCCGTAGGCACCAATGACTGTTGGTTCCGATGCCGACCGACCGCCCCAGTTAAGCAAAAGCACAGACGGGCTATCTCCGGGCGAACCACCGTCGCTGGAATTAAAAGTGTCGCCGCGCTTTAGCAAAATCCAATCGGGATACCCGTCACGAACCAGGGAACGTGCCTTATTAAGAGTTTGCACCGGAGCCTGAGGAGAGAGACCATTATTTGAATCATTACCGCTACTACTGCTCACGTAAATAACCTGACTGTCGGAACTTGTAGCAAGGGCGGTAAAACCACTAGCGTTCTGTTGCCACGACACAGCCTGATTCACCGTGAGCGAAAGAGTCTCGTTGTCAGTACCACAAGCGTTGGTGGCAGAAACAGAAACGTTTGTTGTGGCAAGCACCGTTGGCGTGCCGGAAATGGTCGGCGATGAGAACGAGACGCCAGAGGGTAGATTGGTAGCCGTGTACGTAAATGGCGCGGTGCCAGCAGCCGAAAGCGTGTATGAATAAACACTGTTTTGCGTGGCAAAATCTGTAAGAGAAGAGGTAATTGCGGGCGAAACACAGCCACCGCCACCACTTGTAATTGTGAGTGAAAGTGTTTCGGTATCATGTCCACAACCGTTTGTGGCAGTGATGGATACCGTCGGGGTGCCGGCGCTTGCCGGTGTACCAGAAATAGTTTGCGCTGACAAAGACAACCCGCCTGGCAAAGAGCCCGTTGAATAGGTTATGGTTGGATCACCACTCGCAGTTATGTTGTAAGTAAAATTCGAACCAGTATTTCCACTCGCAGAAAGTGATGAAGTTATTGTTGGAACCACACACCCGCCGCCACCGCCAGAACCACCTCCCCCGCCACCTCCTCCACCGCTACTAAAACCCCCGCCACCGACATTAGCACCAATGAGATTCTGAGTGACAACACCGCCGGCCAAAGGGGCAGACGGAACAAGAGAAGTTGTAAGTGTTGAGGCCAGCGTGGAGATTTTAGCTCTCGCGATAGCGACTTCCACAGCGTTGAGTTGTTTAATAGTTGAAGCGCCAACAATACCGGTAGGCTTCTTGAGCCCGACGGAAGTGAGGATTTGAGCCCGATACTTTAATTGGAACTTCCCCACTGCCAACATGGTGCCAGGACCATAATAAGTTGACTCCTTACCGGGAGAGCCGGCGCCTTTACCGAGTATTCTCGTGGCAGGATCACTGTTTAACAGTCGTTGAAGCGCTTTCACGGCAGGACCAACACTACCGGGAGCAAGAACTTTAGTAAAAGTGTAGGCAGGAACAACCGGCGCGTTGGGGCAAACTGCGCCAGTAATCACATTAAATTTTGCGCCGCCAATGCAAGGAGTAACTTTAGGAGTAGCGGTAGCGGCGGTGGTAGCAGTGATAACTGCCGCGGGAGTGGTATGAGCAGGTGTAAGAACGGCAATGCCGGTGTAGGCAATGCCAACCAAGATAAACATAGCCACTGCAAAAATAGTCCAAGGGAGCCAAGGTTTGGATGACATGTACTTACATTATACCAAACCCTTTGAGCGTGCCTAGCCCCTACCCTTCCACAACAACATCTTCCTGCACAGCGGGCCGCAGAGGAGTTATCGCTTCAATCATTTTCTGCTTTTTACTGCCGGGAAAACCAGTGCCGGCGGGAATGAGGCGACCGAGAATGACGTTTTCCATGAGGCCAACGAGACGATCTTCATTGCCACGAACGGCGGCATTGATAAGCACGCGAGTGGTGTGCTGAAATGAAGCGGCGGAAAGGAAACTCTTGCGGGAAAGGGAGACTTCTGTAATACCCATAACCACCGACTCGGCTTTGGCTTCGGTTTTATCAAGCTCTTTAACGCGAATGTTTTCAAGTTGAAAGCGATGATGCTCTACGATATCGCCAGCGGAAAGATTTGTGTCGCCCTGCTCGGTGATGCGACGACGGGAGAACATTTGACGGACAATAACTTCCATATGCTTCCTTGAAACAGCCTCACCTTGGAGTTCGTAGATGCGAGACACTTCGCTGATGATATATTCTTGCGCGCGCTCGCGGCCGGCATAGAGGAAAATTTCGTCAATATCGGCAGAACCGTCGGTGACGATATCACCCTTCTTAACTTTGTCGCCCGTTTTCACGAGGATAACGCGGTTGTAACTGGCGGCATATTCGCTGTCGCCCTTAGTAGCTTTCTTGGATTTACCAGCGGGCACGTCGGGAATAACCATGATGAGACGTTCCTTGCCGGTGTCTTGGATGTCAGAAACAATGCCATCTACGCGGATGATAACGGCGGGATTTTTGGGAGCACGCTTCTCAAAGAGTTCCTCAACGCGAGGCAAACCTTGAGTAATGTCGCCACCAATTTGAGAAGTACCGCCAGCGTGAAAAGTACGCATAGTGAGCTGGGTACCCGGCTCGCCGATAGCCTGGGCCGCCACCGTGCCGACAGCTTCGCCGATTTCAATAAGTGCATCACGACCAAGATCGTAGCCATAGCAATGAGTGCAGATGCCGCCAATTGTTTTACAGGTCATCGGGGAGCGCACGTGCACACTCTTAACACCGGATGCTTCAATTTTTTGAGCGTCATGCTTACTGATAAGCGCGCCACGCTTGGCAAGAACCGTTCCATCTGGAGCGATGATGTCACTGGCAGCCACACGGCCCCTCGTGACACGAGCAAGTGAGATTTCAATACCAGAACCAGAATCCTTATGGACCAAAATGCCGTCCTTTGTGCCACAATCGTCTTCAGTAATAATGGTGTCTTGGGCAACAACGAAGAGCTTGCGCGTGAGGTAGCCGGCCTTAGCGGTGTTAAGCGCGGTGTCGGTTAAACCCTTACGAGAGCCGTGCGTCGTAATAAAGTATTCAATTGGCGTAAGGCCTTCCTTGGAACAAGAGATAATTGGGAATTCAATAGTGTCGCCAGCAGTGTTGGTGATAAGACCCTTCATACCAACCATCTGGGTAATTTGGCCAAGCGAACCGCGAGCACCGGAAATGACCATGTCGTGAACAGAACCGTTGGGAGCAAGCGTGGCTGGAATGAGTTTTTCTATTTGACCCTTTGCACCCTGCCAAACCTCAATGAGCATGCGCAGGCGCTCCTCTTTGGAAAGCAGGCCATCGTTATATTGCGTTTCAACGCCTTCAGCACGAGTGCGGGCGGCTTCAATGAGAGCGGTTTTTCCTTCGGGGATAGTCACATCATCAATGCCCCACGTTACGCCGGAAGCGGTGGCAAAAGAGAAGCCAAATTTCTTGATTTTGTCTAGGTTAGCAGGCACCGCGGCAATGCCGTAGCGATCAATAATGTCGTTAACCAGAGCGCCCATTTTCTTGCGGTCAATTTCGGCATTCAAGAATGGGTAGTCGGCAGGCAGTGCGGCATTGAAGAGTAAGCGGCCAACCGATGTTTCAAAAGGCTTACCGTCAAAGGCGGCGTACTTTACCCCTTCACCGGGCAAGATTTTAATTTTAGCGCGCAAATCAAGCTCATCAAAATCGCGAGCGGTGATGGCGCTGTTGGCATCGGCAAAAATTTTACCTTCGCCTTTCTTGCCGGCAACAATCTTTGTGGCCCAGTAGCAACCAAGGACAATATCAAGCATTTTTGCGGAAACAGTAGGGTCGCCGGAACCTGGCTTCAAGATGTTTTTATTGGCAGCCATGATTTCAGAAGCTTCAAGCTGGGCTTGGCGGGAAAGTGGCACGTGCACGGCCATTTGGTCACCGTCAAAGTCGGCGTTAAAAGCACCGCAAACAAGTGGGTGCACCTGAATAGCATTACCTTCAATAAGAATAGGGCGGAAGGCCTGGATACCCAAACGGTGTAGAGTAGGCGCGCGGTTTAAGAGAACATATTTGCCGCGAATAACATCTTCCAAAATAGCCCACACCTCCGGAATACCATCGTCAATGAGGCGGCCGGCGGAACGGATGTTGTAAGCAAGCTCGCGCTTCAAAAGCTCGGCAATAATGAATGGGCGGAAAAGTTCCAATGCCATATGCTTAGGCAAACCACACTGGTCTAAAGCGAGATCAGGACCAACAACAATAACGGAGCGGCCGGAATAGTCAACGCGTTTACCAAGAAGGTTGGCACGGAACAAACCGCGCTTAGATTTCAAGTTATCGGCAAGGGATTTCAGAGCACGACGGGCAGCCAAAGACGTGGGGCCAGCCGAAGCGGAACCGTGGCGAATAGAGCTGTCAATTAAAGAGTCAACGGCTTCCTGGAGAATGCGCTTTTCATTGCGGAGAATGACTTCGGGGGCATTAATTTCTTTAAGTTTCTTGAGACGATTGTTGCGATTAATAACGCGGCGGTAAAGATCGTTGACGTCGGACGTGGCAAAACGACCACCATCAAGCGGCACCATCGGGCGAAGACCGGGCGGAATAACAGGAATGCGCGTCAAGAACATCCATTCGGGGCGGATATTGGCAGAAACCATTGAGCGAGCCAATGAAAGACGCTTGTCAATGCGTTCGCGCTCGGCGGCACCGGCTTTTTCGCGGTCGGCCTCAAGCGTAGTGACGAGCTTCTTAACATCAACATTACGGAGAATATTGAAGACCGCTTCGGCACCAATACCAGCCTCAAAGAGCGTGCTGTATTTTACGGAAAAATTATGATAAGCGACTTCATCCAAAACAATGCCGCGTTGGATGCTGTCAATATCTTTTTTGGCCTGCAGATACATTTCTTTCAGAGCATCTTTGGTTTTTTCGTCCTGCGAGCTCTTGGATTTACTTTTGAATTCTGCGTCCAGGTCTTTAAGAATCTGGGCGCGCTCCGGCTCGTTGACGCTGGTAACAATGTAGCCGGCGAAGTAAATAACTTTTTCCACTTCGGCGCTCGTGAGTCCGAGAATCATACTGATGCGGCTCGGCATTGAGCGCAAGAACCAGATATGCGAAACCGGCACAGCCAAGTCAATGTGGCCCATGCGTTCGCGGCGCACTATGGAGCGCGTGATTTCTACCCCGCACTTTTCGCAGACGATGCCTTTATAGCGAATACCGCGATATTTACCGCAATAACACTCAAAATCCTTATCCGGACCGAAGATTTTTTCGTCAAAGAGGCCGCTTTTTTCGGAGCGCTGAGTGCGGTAGTTAATGGTTTCCGGCTTGGTCACTTCCCCACGTGACCATTCTTTGATTTTTTCCGGCGAGGCGATTTTCAGAATAATGGAGTCAAAATCCTGCTCGGCGCGAGCGGCGGCGCTGGCGCGGCCGCGGGCAGTGTGGGAGAAAGAAGTATTCATTGTTTTTTGTGGTGTTGGCATGTTTTTATTAATTATTTCTTTCTCTTATTCTTCGCGAGCTAATTCCTTCTCCATTTCGGCGATAACTGCCGCCTTGCCGCGTTCACGAGGCGGCTCTTCTCCGACCTTCTTTTTCATATCCACATCCAAACCAAGACCCTTCATCGTGCTGACCAACACGTTGAAAGAGGCTGGCATGTTTGGCGTGCTAATTTCCTGACCCTTCACGATGGAATCAAAGGCGGCACTGCGACCGAGGATGTCGTCGCTCTTAATAGTGAGCATTTCACGCAGGTTGTGCGCGGCACCGTAACCAAGCAGCGCCCAAACTTCCATTTCACCGAAGCGCTGGCCACCTTGCTGAGCCTTGCCACCAAGCGGTTGCTGGGTAATGAGCGAGTACGGACCAATGGAACGCATGTGAATCTTGTCTTCAACCATGTGGTGCAACTTAAGAATATACATGTAGCCGACGGCGATTTCTTGATCAAATTTATCGCCCGTTCTTCCATCAAACAGAGGCATTTTGCCGTCTTTTTTGAAACCGGCCTTTTCTAATTCATCCTTAATTTCCTTGTCGGTGGCACCGGCAAAAGGTGGGACGATGGCCTGGTAGTTGAGCGTGTGCGCAGCGAGGCCGAGGTGTAATTCAAGAATTTGACCAAGGTTCATACGGCTTGGCACGCCGAGCGGAGTGAGGATAACGTCAATAGGCGTACCATCGGCAGTGTAAGGCATATCTTCTACAGGAAGAATTTTGGAAATAACACCCTTGTTACCGTGGCGGCCGGCGAGCTTGTCGCCGACGGAAATATTGCGTAGCTGAGCTACTTCAATGTGAATACGCTTGATGATACCGGAATCTAATTTGTCACCGCGCTCGCGAGAAAATACTTTGACGGAAATGATGCGGCCGCGCTTGCCGTTTTCAAGGCGCTTGCTGGTGTCTTTTACATCGCGAGCCTTTTCGCCGAAAAGTGAGCGAAGGAGGCGCTCTTCCGGCGTGAGTTGAGTCTCCCCTTTCGGCGTAATTTTGCCGACAAGAATGTCACCGGGGCGCACTTCGGCACCAACGCGCACGATGCCTTCTTCATCTAAATTTTTGAGCTTGATTTCACCAACGTTAGGAATGTCGTGGGTGGTGACTTCAGGACCGAGTTTGGTGTCGCGGACGTTTACAATGAATTCTTCAATGTGGATAGAGGTGAATTTGCTTTCCTTAACGAGGCGTTCGGAAAGGATAATGGCGTCTTCATAATTGGCACCACTCCAGCTCATGAAAGCCACGAAGGCGTTCTGGCCAAGAGCCATCTGGCCGCCGTCGCTTGAGGAAGCGTCGGCCAAGAGGGCGCCTTTTTCAACTTTATCGCCGGTAGTAACCGCGGGGCGATGATAGAAAGCAGTGAAACCGTTGGTACGGGAAAAATTAATGAGCTTGTATTCGTGCTCCTTGGCGCGACCCTTCACGATGATTTTACGAGCGTCAACATAGACAACCGTGCCCGCCTCTTCGGAAAAAATAAGGCGGCCAGTGTCACGGGCGGCGGCAGTTTCAATGCCGGTCGCAACAAGCGGAGCTTCCGGAATAAGACAGGGTGTGGCCTGCTTCTGCATGTTGGAACCCATCAACGCACGAGCGGCATCGTCGTGGTTAAGGAACGGAATCATAGACGTAGCCACGGAAAATGCCTGGTTGGTGTAGACGTCAATGAAATCAACTTTGTCGGGAGTAACCACGGCCGGGTCACTGTTGTGGCGCACCTCTACTTCTTTTTCCAAAATGACACCCTCGTCATCGTAGCGAGTAGCGGCGTGCGCAATGTGGAAGGATTCTTCTTCCAGAGCATTGAGGTACACAATTTCCTTGGTGACTTTGCCATTTTTTACTTTGGCATACGGCGTTTCAATCATACCGAATTCATTCAGCTTGGCATGCGTAGCCAAGTGCAAGATAAGACCGATGTTGGTGCCTTCAGGGGTGTGAATTGGACACAAGCGGCCATAGTGTGATGGATGAACGTCGCGTACTTCAAAACCAGCACGCATACGATCCAAGCCGCCTGGGCCGAGAGCGGAAAGCAGACGCAAGTGTTCAAGCTCGGAAAGAATATTTTCCTGCTGCATGAACTGCGAGAGCTGGTTGGTGGTGAAAAATTCCTTGATGCGAGCCTGCAAGGGCTTGGGCGAAATAAATTGCACCGGCATGGTCACGTCGGACTCAATAGTGGACATGCGGTCCTGGATATTGCGCTTCATTTGTGAAAGACCAACGCGGACCTTCTGCTGAAGAAGCTCACCAACGTAGCGCACGCGGCGCGAACCGAGGTGGTCAATGTCGTCAGCGAAGGAGTTCGGCGTGGTGGAAAGCGTGGCGATGTAGTTGACCACCATAGTCAAATCTTCCAGGCTGATAGTGCGACGAGCCAGCGCTTTTTCGTCCATCTCTTTAGCAAAGCGCTTGTTGAAGCGAAAACGGCCAACGCGAGAAATATCGTAGCGCTCTTCATTAAAAATAGAATTGACGAATTCTCGGGCGTTCTCGGCCGTGGCCAGGTCGCCATCGCGCAAGCGCTTATGGATTTCAATATAGGCGTCGTCGGTGGTTTTGGCGTGATCCTTGGCAAGTGAGCTCTCAATGAAAGCGCGAGAAGCTACTTGGCCGGCAAACAAATCTAAAATGTCGGTGTCGGTGAACACTTTGCCGCCGCTTTGCTGAGCACCAACAACACGGAGAAGCGAGGAAATTGGGAATTTGCGCTTGCGATCAATGCGCACGTAGAGCGCGCCATCCGGCTCGGCTTCAATTTCAATCCAGGCACCGCGCGACGGGATAATTTTTGCCCCGAAATACATTTTTCCTTTGATTTCACTGGAGGTGAAGAAAATGCCGAATGAACGAGCGAGCTGGGGCACGATAACGCGCTCAACGCCGGCCACAATGAACGTGCCGTGCGGGGTCATGAGCGGAAAGTCCGCCATAAAGATTTCCTGCTCCTTGGTGGTGCCAATTGTTTTGTTTTTTAAACGTACCATCACTTTCATGGGCGCTTCGTAGGAAAGCTTGTTGTCTTTGGCGTAGAATTCGTCATATTGCGGCTGACCGATTTTAAAACCAACGAAGGTCAGCTCGAATTTCTTGCCGGCGTAGTCGCGAATGGAAGAAAATTCCTTGAAAACCTCTTCCATGCCATGTTCAATAAGCCAGGTGAATGAGGCCATCTGGGCTTCTACCAAGTTGGGCATTTCTGCCAACGGTTTTTTGAAACGACCGAAATGCTTCTGCTCTTTTCCGGCTCCCGACACGTTTTCGTTCAAGGCGATTGACGAGTTTGACATATAAAAAATATTGTTGTGCAAAAAGTTGGCGACCCCAATTTACGTTTTTGGGCAACCTTCTGGTTAGTAAGTTAACCTATTAAATTAGACGACTATAGTAAAGCAGAAAACGATAAAATGTCGTTATAAATAACGACAAAATCGCCAAATTAGAGCATCAAACTAGTCAAAACTCAGTCAGCGTTTGATTGGGATATCCTATAGTAGTTGCATTCCAATGTCAATCGAAAATCGGAGCCGCCTCCCAGGCTTGAACTGGGGACCTACTGTTTACAAAACAGTTGCTCTACCAACTGAGCTAAGGCGGCAATAAGCGCTACTATATCCTAAATTAGAAAATTTAAAAAGCTTAGGGGCGGCTAATATCGCGGAGATATGAGGAAGGAGTATCACGGCCTGAAAGAGTTTGGCGACCACGAACCAAGCTCACCAGGTTGCGAGTGTTGCGGTCAAGCCAGTGGCCGGGGCCAGTGAGAGCATTTTTCACGGCAATAGTAACCCGAGCATAATACGCCTCAATTGTTGCAAGCATCTTCCACATACCAGCGGAAGAAAAAATGCTCTTAACATTCGCTGTTTTACGCTTCACTCCCCTCTCAAATTTTCTAATCCTGCCTTCCACAGCATTACGCTTTGCGGCCATTGGCAACTGCACCCCGCGTGAGAGTTGGTAGGCCTTGAGACTGACCAGCGTGACAATGCCGACGCCCGCAACAATAAAAAGAATGAGTGGAGTTATAAACATATTACTTACCTAATACTGAAACATAGGAAAAACGGGCAACTTCAATTTTCTCGCCGAATTTTTGAATAGCGGAATCAACGAGGCCGGCAATGGTGATATCGGGATTTTTAATGAAAGGCTGTTCAAGCAGAATTTTTTCTTTAAGATATGCTTTCATTTTACCGTCCACAATACCGGCGCGCATTTTTTCCGGCTTGCCGGAATCGGCAAATTCTTTCTCAAACACTTCGTTTGCGGCTTTTGTGGCTTCTGCAGAAACATCACTTGCCTTCAAAAATTCTGGGCGAGTAGCGGCCACATGCATGGCGATGTCGCGAGCTAGTGCCTTAAAATCAGCATTACCGGCGACGAAATCAGTTTCAGTGAGAAGCTCTACCATGGAGCCAATCAAGCCATTTGAATGCACATAGGAACCGATAAAACCCGCATGAAAAACGCGGTCGGCTTTCTTGCCAGCCACTTGAGAGCTGATTTTGCGCAAAATAACCACGGCCTTTTCCGTGTCGCCGCCAGCTTCCTCCAGCGCCTTCTTGCACTGCATCACCGAAACACCGGTTCTGTCGCGTAATTCTTTGATTTGTTCAGTAGTAATAGCCATAATTCATCCAGTTTACTTGGTTTGCCAAAGAATATCAACTTTTGACTTCACATCAAAAAGATCGCGGCTAATATCGTCAACCCTGTTACCCATAGTATCAACCCTATCGTAGGTTTTCTTTACGAAGTAACCGACAATGCCGACGAGAAGGGTTATTATTGGAAGAAAGACTGTTTCTGCCATCATATAGTCTAATTATACCAACCCTAGTTAAAATAGTCCTGAAGAAAAAATAAAACTTTTAGTTACAAAACAATTTTTAGAAATTGTCTATTTAGCAGGAGTTTTGGCAGCCTGAGCCTTTCCTTCCTGATAGGCGGCGATGATTTCGTTGACGAAGAAATTGATGCTGGAAACTGAAGAGTCGTTGCCCGGAATTGGAAATTTTACGTCGGTCAAATCGCAATCACTGCCGGTAATAGCTATGATAGGAACGCCTGCGGAGTGGGCTTCGGCCACGGCGGTTTTTTCTTTCTTGGGATCAACCACAAAAAGGGCTTTGGGCATTTCCTTGAGCGTAGCGATACCACCGAAGAAGCGCTGAAGGTTGGCAATTTCACGGTCAATCAAAAGACGTTCTTTTTTGGTGTATTTGCCAAGCTCGCCTTTCTCTTTGTCGCTCATGAGCTTTTCCATGCGGTCAATGCGCTTGCGGATTTGGCCGAAATTCGTAAAAGTGCCACCAATCCAGCGACCAGCAACAAAAGGCTGGCTCAAAACACGGCCGGCGCGCTCAACAGCTTCGCGCGCCTCGCTCTTAGCGCTGGCAAAAAGGATAACCCCACCGGTAGTGCCAAGCTTACGGGCAAAATCTTTAGCGGTATTCAAATATTCTTTGGTTTGTTCTAAATCAAAAATCTCTACGCGGTTTTTCGTGCCAAAAATCAGTGGCTTGGCTGAAGGATGGCGGCGATTCTTAGCAAAAGCAAAATGCGCGCCCGCCTTGAACATCTGTTCCATCAAAGGATCGTTCATAGCGACGTTGGCAACTGGGGTTGAAATATCATCTACCATAGGCAAAAGAGTGTATCAAATAAGCCGGTTTTAGGCAACTATGGCATTGTCGCCCATCTTACTCATGCCGTCTACCATTTCATCAATGTTGCCCGCGAAAATCTGCTCAATGTTGTGCCAGTTTTCTTTGAGACGATGGTCGGTGACGCGGTCCTGGAGAATGTTATACGTGCGGATTTTTTCCGAGCGGTCACCGGTGCCTATTTGCTCTTTACGGTTAGCGGCAAACTTGGCGTTGGCCTCGTCGTCGTGCCTCTGCTCCAGCTTGGCCATGAGAATTTCCATAGCTTTTTCCTTGTTGGCACTTTGGCTACGCTGGGCAGTGGAACGCACATCGATACCCGTGGGAATGTGCACAATGCGCACGGCGGTTTCCACCTTATTCACGTTCTGACCGCCCTTGCCGCCAGCCCGTGAGGTTTCAATTTCAAGCTCGGAAGGATTTATTTCAAATTTCACTTTTTTGCGCAAAGGCAAAACGGCGACGGAAGCAGTAGAGGTGTGTACCCGGCCGGCTTTTTCAGTTTCAGGAATGCGCTGAATGCGATGCACGCCGGTTTCAAAACGAAGTTTGCGATAGACATCCTTGCCGTGAATTTCAAAAACCGCCTCTTTATAGCCGCCTAAATCGCTTTGGGATTCACTGACTTTTTCAAACTGCCAACCCTGGCGCACAGCATAGCCTTGGTACATGGCGGCAAGCTCAGCGGCAAAAAGCGCGGCTTCATCGCCACCGGCACCGGCCCGTACTTCTAAAATCAACTCATTAGGATATTTGTCGGCCTCTTCGGCAAGCTTTTCGGCGGCCGCATCGGCATCTGTAATTTCTTTCATCTGCGCCATGAGCGCGGCTTTCTGTAATTCAATGTCGGCAAGTTCACCTTTGGCTAATTCAGCCATAGCCGGGTCGCTCTCCCCCATTTTTCGAACACTAGCCGCATCCGCGTCCAATTTTAAAACCATGTCCGCCATATACGCGGTTTTCGGATTCTTTTTATACTGTTGGATTTCGGGGTTCATATTGATATACGCAATTATACACGCCCACTAGCTAGAGAGCGTGCATAAAAAGGGCAGTGTAGTTACTTTGCTTCTATAGCTTCTTCTGAAACTACCTCAACAGCTTTCTTGGGAGCCTTTTTGGGAGCGGCCTTAGCAGCCCGAGAGCGGAACTTGTCCACCATACCGGCAGTGTCTACGATTTTTTCGTTACCAGTGTAAAAAGGGTGACAATTGGAGCAAATTTCAACGTTGATTTTCTCTTTCGTAGAGCCCAGCGTAAAGGTGGTGCCGCATGCGCAGGTAACCGAGGCCTTTTCAAAGTATTTGGGGTGGGTATCTACTTTCATGTTTGTATGCGAGATTCTAGCAGAATATTTGGAAAAAAGCAAAGCCCCTCACCGCGCAAGGCGAGAGGAGCTGGAAATTAGGACAAAACCGAGACACTTAGACAGGAACAATGTATGCGAAGCCGTGCTCACGATCCCAGGGATCATCGGGCGGATCATCATAGGAATACGTTCCCAACTCATACGTCGCCCAAAAAGGACCGTCACTAGCGCCATCACTATCAACACCCAGAACACACAAGGAACCGTCTGCCAAAATGGGCTCGTGCATAACAATGATTGATCTGAACCCCATCGCCTGAATGTCTTCATCCGAAAAGCTCCGGCGAATAAGACAAGCGAGGTCGGTGTTGGGCTTGATCAACCCCCGGCGATCAGCCTCGGCCTGAATGTTTGTCGCGGTCCGATTTTTCCGAGCAGAAAAAAGACGACCTGGGAGAATTGCGACCGCATACTTCACACCCTTCTCAGCACACACAAAATCGGGCGATACGAGCACACTGGCGGCACTGGGGGCCACAGAGACATGGGCCTCTTCAAGATGCCCAACCCACTGCCAACCAGCCATGCCCCCTGACGTAATATCAAGCCGAACAAGTCCGGCTTCAGTATGCCAACGGGGCCTGGACCGCAACAGTCCTTTGATACCACTGAACATGCTTGTTTTGGTTGCCACAACTAACTCCTTTTTTAAAAGACGAATCGCCGGCACAGTGAGCGCCGAGGATTACGTCGGACAAAAACAAAAACCTTATCTAGAATAACATTTTTGTATGGCGGTGTCAACCTCCCACATTCTCAAGCGGATTGATTTGGTTTAACTGAATAGAACCCGCCAAAGCCATAACGGAATTACCATAAGAAGTGTTTGGCGGGCGCTTACTGTCACAAGGACGGCCGGAATAGTAGCGACAGGCGGCATTGCGCTCGGCAGTGTAGCCGCCCCCGGCCGCGCCAATGTCACGCAAGTAAAGGGCTGCGGCTAAAAAGGCGGTTTTCGGATCCCACGGATTAGGCATGCCGCTCGTGCCAAGGGCCGCGTTGATTTTTGGTTGCAGCAGAAGCCAGGTAGATGGAATAAACTGCGCCGGCCCCATAGCACCGCCGTAGCCACCGGAGGCTTGAGGGCACGAAAGCGGTTGGCCATTAGGATTAATGCCGAGTGCTGTGGTGACTTGTAAATATGCCGGCTGATTACCTTTAGACATAATAGACTGCCACAATTTATACGCCGGCTGGCCAGGCTGATTACAGGTGCCGACATTTTTACCAAGATTGGTTTCCTGAGTCAAAATAGCGAGCAAGAAAGCTGGATCAACGCCCGTGAGCTGTTGGGCGGTTTGTGCATAAGAAAGCGCGGTACCAAACGTAATCTGTGACGACGTCTGCAGAAGTGAAAAGAGCGCCTGGCGAATGGCGTTAGCCCTTGTTTGTTGCGCGGCGATAGTGCTGGCGTAATTGGCCTGCTGTTGTTTACTTAAACTAAGAAGTGCCGCCTTCTGAGTTTCGTTAGCTTGAATTTGCGCCTGTTCCTGCACAATAGCGGCCTTGGCATCCTGCTCGGCGATTTGCTGGGTCGTTAAATTTTGTTTTGCCTCCTGCGTTGAGCTGGCCGATTGACGGATGGCGGAAAGTGTCACTTGAATGGATTGTTTGAGCGAACTAAAGGTGTCCAGATCGGCAAAAAAGTCGGAAATGCTGCGGCCGCTGAGCACGACGTCGGCAAGCGAAAAAGAATCTATCTGATTGGTTTCGCGGACAAGTTGGGAAAGTGACTGATCAGTGGCAACTACCTGATCACCCAAGTCAGAAATAGTCTGACTCTTTTGATCAATTTGCGTGCCAAGCTGTTGAATGTTGAGCTGGTGAGCTTTAATTTGCAGTTGTGCAGTTTTAATTTGGTCGTCAAGAATATTAATATCACGCTGAAGCGTTTGACCCTTTTGCTGTTCAGTAGAAAGTGCTGACTGCTGGGCGGAAATCTGCGCCAGAATATCGGTGAGTTGGGCCTGCAGAGCGGCTTGCTGGGCGGCCTTGGTGGTGTCGGCGGTTGCCGGAACGAGCGTCGCGGTAGTTGGGGCCGTCTGAGCAAAAGCGCCAATCGGACAAAATAGGACTGAAATTATAAGGATTGGGGTGAAAAATTTTTTCATAAACAAAAAACCCGTCAAAATGGGATTGACGGGTTTTAGTATACTATATTTTTGCTCTTTCAGATTATTTTTTCTCAGGCTTCTTTTCAGCGCCTTTTTCGGCTGGCTTAGCGGCTTTATCGCCCGCTTTGGCATCCTTACCCGCGGCGGCGGCATCACCTTCGGCGACTTCTTCCTTACCCTTGGCACCAACTACTTCAATATCGTCAATGGTTTTAGAAGGCTCTTCAACTTCTTCCTTAGCAACCGTAATGGCGGCCACAACTTCTTCAGGGCCGCTAATGAGCTCTACGCCGGCCGGCAGAACGATTTGCTTGGCGAGAATTTGGCTTTCCAGAGTGGTGAGGAGGCTAATATCAACAGTAAGCGTGTGCGGGAGATCCTTAGGCAGAGCTTCAATTTCAATGTCGTGGAGCACTTTAACGAGCGTGCCGCCTAAATCCTTAACAGCCGCGGAAACACCGGTAAATTCAAGTGGAATTTCCAAACTAAGCTTCTTACCCTTTTCAATAACATAAAAATCAGCATGCAGGGGTGCTTCGCTCACTGGGTGAAGGTCAACGTCGTGGATAAGCGCCTCATGCTCCTCGCCTTTCGGGCCTTTCAAGATAATAATGGAAGACTCGCCAGCCTTTTTCCAAGCCTTGAGAAAATCAATCGCTTTAAGCGTCACCGGCGTGGACGCTTGCTTAGGGCCGTAAAAAACAGCTGGCACGGAACCACTTACGCGGAGGGCTTCCGGCTTGATTTTGCTGTCGCGGGGGGTGTAATCCAAAGTTAACATACAAGGTCAATATAAAAGCAGGAGCACAGTATACAAGAAACCGCTAAAAATGCAACGGTTTAGGCAATCTTATTAAACAGCTTCAAACGCCCGGTGATAACTTTCTGCATGGCCTGCGAACCGGCCCGTAGATACTTATAAGGAGCGACTTCTTCGGGATTTTCCTGCAAAAAGAGCACTAGGGCATCGCGATAGGCCACGCGAATTTCGGTATTTATGTGCACGATATTGATGCCGGCCGTGATGGAATTGATAAAATCCTCGTCCTTATTACCAGAGCCACCATGGAGCACAAGGGGCACGCCCGTGGCGGTGCGGATAGCGGCGATGCGTGGAATATCAAGCCCCGGCTTCACCGTCATTCCTTTAACCATGCCATGAAAACTGCCAATGGCCGGAGCGAGCATGTCTACGCCGGTTTTTGCGACAAATTCTTTAGCTTGCTCAGGCGAAGTGAGAGCATCACCGGAAAGGCCAACGCCCGCCGGAATAGCATCCAGCACCTTGGAAGAAACACCGATGTAGCCGAGCTCCCCTTCTATTAAAATGTCACGGCCAGTCTTTTTCGTGACTTCGCGGGCATAGTCAACGCACTGTTTTGTCTGCTTCACGTTGTCATCAAAAGAAAGCTGGGCGCCGTCAAAAATCACCGAATCAAAACCGGCGTCAATAGCCGCTGTTACTTTTTCAAATGAATAGGTGTGGTCGCCATTGAGAAAGACCGGGTAGTCAAATTCTTCACGCAAGCTTTTCACCAGTGCTGCTACCTGAGGCACACCAATGAACTCTCGCTCCCCTTCCGAGGCGCCGATAATAATAGGTGTTTTCTGACCAGGAACGAGCTCTTTCGCCGCAGTAAACACCGCCCAAAGCCCCGCAATATCGGAAATATTAAAATGGCCAATGGCGATTTTCTTCTCGCTCGCCGCGGCCACATATTCGCGCAAAGTTTTCATGGAAATAGTATACCATGCCGAAAAATTCCTTTAGCAAGCCGTTACAAGGGCAAAACCAGACAATATTTAGAAGTAGTTGACAAGCACAACGGGCTATGCTATCATACCCTGTAACAAACAGCGTGATTCGAAATCGTCGATCCACGAACATTCTATTTGTTTTTATTAAATCACCATTCACTCATGAAAGGAACGATCAAAAAGATCATGCCTAAGGGTTTTGGTTTCATCGCCCCTCAGGACGGCGGAAAGGATATTTTCTTCCATTCCAAGTCCCTTGTCGGCGTAATGTTTGATGAGCTTCGCGAAGGCGATGCCGTCAGCTTTGAAACTGAAGACAGCCCAAAGGGCATCAATGCCGTCAACGTGCAACGCGCGTAATCAGGCATTTAAGGCGCCCCTTACGGAGCAACTTAAGCAGAAAACCCGCACTAAACCGCGGGTTTTTTGTTGATTGGAAATTAACCGGTGCCTGACCCCGGTTATTTATTTAAAAGCGCGCGAGTAGCGGGACCAACGGCGCCTACCGGCGAAAGGCCGTGAGCCGCCTGGAACTTTTTTACTGCCACGGCAGTCACCGCGCCAAAGAAACCAGTAATCGGCCCTGTATAGAATCCATTGGTCGTTAAACGTTGCTGCAAAGCCGTCACCTGCGAACCCGTTGAACCAACATCAAGCGTGCTGGTAAATATCGCGCCCACAGTAACCGGCACAGAAGCCGGCGAGGAAACTGCTACCAACGAGCTTGGCGCGCCCACGATTATTTGCTGACTAATGCTTCCGTGATGGCCGTTGTAGTCGCTCACTCGAATAGTAATATTGTGCGTGCCCGTTTGGCTGGCGTCGGGTGTCCAGCTGAAATAGCCATTTTGGTCTACGTCATTATTATTAACGCTCGTACCAGAAAAAGAATCGCTCACTGAATAAATAGGTGGTGTGAAGCCGTTGGCCTGGACGTTAAAGCCCACACGAGTTCCAGCCGCCACCTGCGCGCCAGGACTTATAGATAACATAGACACACTGCCAACCGCTGCAACGGTCACGTTCTGCATGATAGTGGCACTGTCGCCATTACCATCGGTCGCGCTAATGCGAAGTTGGTGATAACCAATATCCGCCGCTGTCGGCGTCCAGGAAAAAGCGCCGTTGTAGGCGATGTCGCTCGGAGTAATGGTGCTCCCCGAAAAAGAATCCCCCACCCCATAGGTCGGCGTCGTAAAGCCAGAAATATTTATTTGAAAGGTCAGCGCGGTGCCCACCGTCACCTGCGTGCCCGGCGAAAACTGGCTGATGCCAATGGAAATAGTTGGCGCGGTTTGGGCATGAATAACAGTAAAAGGCGTAAGCGCCAAAGCGATACCCGCAACAGCATAAGAAAATCTTTTTAGCATTCTTTTATTATACTACGACTATCTACACATAAAAGGTTTGGTATACTGGTGCAGTACCCATAAAAACCACCTTATGTCATTCATTTCAAACATTTTTGGCGGCGGCCCTGAATTCATCGCTATCGGCGACACGGTGACCGATGCCTTTATTCATCTGACCGATGCCACCGTCCTGCCTGCCGCTGACGGCGTTACTAAAGAACTCTGTGTTACCTTCGGCGAAAAAATCCCCTACGATTTCGTGAAAGTCATTGCTGGCGTGGGCAATAGCGCCAACGCCGCCGTTTCCGCGGCCCGCCTCGGCCTGAAAGCCGTTATTATTTCCGATGTCGGCGGCGACAGCTACGGCAAAGAAATGCTCGCCTCCTACAAAACCAATAAAGTCGCCACGCAGTTTGTCACCACCCACAAAACCATGATTTCCAACTACCACTACGTGTTGTGGTATGGCGTGGAGCGCACTATCCTCGTGAAGCACCAGCAGTACCCCTACAAATTCCCCCTCACCAAAAACGACGCACCCAAGTGGATCTACCTCAGCTCCCTCGGCGAAAACTCCCTGCCCTATCACCAGGAAATCGCCGCCTACCTCAAAGCCAATCCGAAAGTGAAGCTCGCCTTCCAGCCCGGCACCTACCAAATGAAGTTTGGCACCACCGCCCTCAAAAGCATCTACGAGCGCACCGAAATTTTCTTCTGCAACCGCGAAGAAGCCGCCCGTATCCTCGGCAAAACTGAACGCCCCGAAAACGCTTCGTCAGAAGAAAAGAACGCTGAAATCTTAGACTTCGCCAAAGCCCTCCGCGCCCTCGGCCCCAAAATTGTCTGCATCACCGACGGCATGAATGGCGCTTTCGCCTACGATGGCACCGATCTCTGGTTCATTGGAATTTACCCGCATACGCCCTACGAACGCACCGGCGCTGGCGACGCCTTCAGCTCCACAGTCACCGTCGCCCTCGCCATGGGCAAATCCTTGAGCGACGCCCTCTCTTGGGGCCCAATTAACTCCCAATCCGTCGTGCAATATGTGGGTGCACAAGAAGGTCTCTTGACCATGCCGAAATTACTCGATTTTTTGAAGAAAGCCCCCGCGGATTATAAGGTGAGGAAGGTGTAACTAAATTAAGCACGACGCCACTTATCCGGATTACCCCCTGATGTGTAGCGCACTCGCTCTACATCGGGAGCTGTGCCAGGACTTAATTCCCTTGCTTTTTCAATTGCTTCTGCTTGTGTAGGCGCCACAGCGCTTGCACGCTCAGAATCTGGACGCCTAACAGCGTAGTCACCCTCGGGTCTACGCTCTATGTATAGTCGTTTATTCGCCATGATTTATTTTCGTTTGAGGAATATCATTGTTAACTTTCTTTTTTGATTTCTTCTTTACACCAGAACTGGCAGCAATGGCACCTTGAAATTTTGACTCCACCGTTTGCTTACCGTGTTCTGTTAGTAGATATTCATTATTTGGCTCTTCGGTAACATAACCCAACAAACCAGCATCTTTTAAATCGCGGGTAAAATTCTTGGGCATATCACCCATACGACGTAACAAAGTGAGTATTTCTTTAGGATCAAATGTTTCCCTATTGTCACGCTCTGTAAGAAATTTACCGAGTACAGCAATTTTTTGTGGGTAAGTACGCGCAGTCGATTGCTTTATAGCATCCAAAGGCGAACCGGTGGAACGCTGATGGTTTGACCCCAAAAAAACTACAGATTCTGTCTTTACAGTACCACTATTGTTTTGTATTTCCTTACCTGTGCTCAAAAAAGCTATTACATGAGCGGCTTTTTGGAGAGAAGTTTTATAACTAAAATCAAGCCCACCCCCTTTCAAACTTACTTCCACATTTTTTTCGTCATTTTCCATAGTGATACATAATTATTTGTAATAAATGTATTATATACCACTAAATTATACAAGCAATACGAATATGCAGGTTATGCTACAAAAGAATCGTTTTGTCAAAATCAGCGAGGCTAACTCTTATTTCTTAGAAACAAAATCAACAATTTTCTCCCAATCTATCTGACCCGATTTTGTAAGAAAAGAATCGGAAAATTCTTTAATCATCTCATTGCTTTTTTGAGCATATACTTCCTTAAAGTACTCCCCTCTTGCTTTCGCCTCTTTATCTAAAGGAAGAATGATGTTTTTGTAGAGGTTACTATCACCAGAAATAAATTCCCAGAATTCTTGGCCACAAATCTTGTAATAACTCTTTTCTGGATCTTCATTCTCTTTAAAAGGAGTTCGCTCTTTTCCGTAGATACAACCATTCACAGCGACGACTTCTTTTTTGATTCCGCTGGTCTTCAAGAGAGCTTTGGCTACTTTGAAGTTTAACTTCATTGCATCAACCTGATCTTTGTTGCCCCAATTGGGACCAGATTTTATACCTACAATATAGTGCTTATTATCTTTTTCAAATTGTAGGTCAACACTCTTAAACACACCTTGTTCAGCTTTCTTCCCTTTAAATACTTTTGCACAAATAAATATTGCCAACTCTTCAAGCAGATTACCGAAGATGGTTTCCTCTTGAGAAGAAAGAAATGCGTCCAGAATATATTTAACAAATTCCCCACTGGTCTCAATATTTTTTGCCTTGAATAGATACGGATTTTTCCGTTTCAGGATATTCTCTAAATTTAGTTCCTTGAGTTTCCTGAGCCGATCATCATAAAATGGCTTCATAATGGAAGCCGTTATAAACGCGTCAATTTCACTATATTCTATTTTTCGCATGAACTAGAGAAGCGGTAGACGGTCTTGTACATTCGCCACGTTCTCCTTAGCAAGAGTATAGTATTCCTGCAAAATTTCAATACCTATGCTATTTCGAGCCATTTCCTTTGAGACAACGCTCGTTGTCCCAGAACCAAGAAAAGGATCAAGCACCATGTCCCCGGGCTTAGTAAAAAGCTTGATAAACCAACGAGGTAATTCTTTGGGAAATGCTGCGCTATGTTTTTTATTGCCACTTTCAGTTGCCAGATGTAAGACATTACTCGGATAAGCCATTTCTCTACCTATCCAATTAGAAATATTTTTTCCAAAACCACTTCCCACCTTAGAATTGTCGCGTGTCTTATCCGTCTCGCTGAGATTTTTTAATCGCGTCTTTGCCCAATCGCCGGTCGGCACCATAACCTCATCTTGATACATATTGAATTTTTTATCTTTATTGAATTGCAAGAGTCGTTCCCAGGCATCACGAAAACGATTTGGCCACTTACCCGGATAGCAATTTTTTTTATGCCAAATAAATTCTTCCGTCCAAAACCAGCCCTGTTTTCGCATTTCTAAAATTAAATTAAGAATATAGGTATGTCGTTCGCCATTGGTCACTTTTTCTTTAATGTTTAAGACAAATGTTCCTGTTGGTTTCAAAACCCTCAAGAGTTCTGCGCTGATAGGCAAAAACCATTCAACATATTTATCTGCTTTTATGCCACCATAAGTGGAATCTCTTTGGTCGCTATACGGGGGTGAAGTAACTACCAAATCGACATAATTTGAATCAATTTTTTTTAACACGTCAAGACTATTACCCAGAATAACCTCGGTAGATATTGGTTTTATATTCTGTACTGGTAAGCCCCTTAAGCCAGTAACGGAGCTATTTTTTGATGGAGTGCGGATAGCCATAGTACTATTGTACCTTAAAATCTTTTTGTCTTACACTTCTTATTTTTTAGCCTTTCTTTGGAGGACTTTTTTTACTGCTTCTAAAATCGCGTCTTTGCCCATACCATAGTGTTCAATGAGTTCGGCGGGGGTGCCGGATTGGCCGAATTGGTCGTGGACGCCGATGAATTCAATAGGGACCGGCTTGCCCTTGGCGGCGATGAGCTCGGCGACGGCGGAGCCCATGCCACCGGCTATTTGATGCTCTTCCACGGTGACGATTGCGCCGGCTTCTTCGGCGAGCTTGAGGATGGCGCGTTCGTCGAGGGGTTTAATGGTGTGAAGATTGAGAACGGTGACGCCGATTTTTTCTTTTTCCAGAGCGGCAGCGGCAAGGAGCGCTTTGTGGACGAGAGCGCCGGTGGCAATAATAGCGACGTCGGGCGTGCGGGTGATGGGCTGGAAAACTACCTGCGCCTTCCCTATTTCAAATGGCGAACTTTCAGTGGTGATGATGGGAGTTTTTTCGCGCGCCAGGCGAATGTAGGTCGGCGCTGAAGTTTTGGCCGCGGCAATCGTCGCCTTTTTAGCTTCAATGGCATCGCAGGGGGAAATGACGACCATGCGCGGAATGACGCGGGTGATGGCGATGTCCTCAATGGCCTGGTGGGTGCCACCGTCGGGGCCAACGGAGACGCCCGCATGCGAGCCGGCTATTTTGACGGGGCGATTGTTGTAGCAAATGGTGGTGCGGATTTGCTCCCAGTTGCGGCCAGGGCTGAACATGGCATAGGAAGCGATAAACGGAATTTTGCCCATGGCGGCCATGCCGCTGGCGGTGGCGGCCAGGTTTTGCTCGGCCACGCCGATTTCCGTGAAGCGTTCGGGGAATTTTGCCTTGAAGAGGTGCATCTGGGCGGATTCGGTGAGGTCGGCGCAGAGGCCCACCACTCGCGGGTCGTTTTCGCCGGCGGTGACGAGCCCCTCGCCAAAGCCCTTGCGGATAGGCACCTGTTCCACGTCAGCGTCAAAAATTTTAGGATTGAGTTTTGCGAGGGGGTTAAGCATGTGAATTACGCATTTTTGCGATATTTTTTCTTGATGTCCCAATATGCCGGTTCCGTACCCGGTTCCTTTCCCTTCATTTTACTCATAACATGCGCTGGGTATTTCTTTTTTACGTGTTCCAGCTTTTCCCGAATGATCGCTTCAGTATCCAAACCAAGCGACACTGTTATATCAAAACAATACGTCAAAACGTCAGCAAGTTCGTTTTTGATTTCCTCCAGTTTCTTCTTATCTTTAAGTACTTCTTCATGGGTAGGATTTGCCCACTGGAAAAGCTCTAGGAGCTCCCCTGCTTCAATGGAAATGGATTTCGCCAAATCACCCGGGCGCAGCTTATCCCAAGCTCGTTCTTCAAGATACTGTTTTATGTCTGCTTCAAGTTTTTTCATATTTTTAGCAACCGTGTATTGACTCTTATTATACACTAGCTACAATATAGGCTCACTTTCTTGTACGGCAGACGATGATGCCGAGAGAAGGTTTTTTGGGACTTGCCCACGACCCCCGCCCTCATCAGGCGGGGGGAAATATTTATGACTATTTGCCGTACAATTCGTGATGTCTACCGATTTCTGTAAAAGTAACCAGATCTTCCCGTTCTCTCCATTCGAATATTGCCCTATAATCACCTGTAACGTTAATGCTGTAGCAATGTTCATATTTCCCAGAAAGTTTATGAGTGTTTAACAACGGATTCCTTTGGTCAATCATAAAAAGTTCTAAGCGTTTTTCAAACGCTTTTTTGATTTTTGGCATAAGACGAGGAAGCCGTTTCTTGAACGACGAAGAAAATATGATTATCATTGAAAACTACCTATTTATAAAAACGCCGTAAATATTTAATTGCGTCCTGCGCGTTAGTAAAACGAGGTGAGAGTTTTTCGGAAGGAGTCTTCATAACTCGATCGAGAATACGAGCTGTTTTTTTATTAGGAACTAGGGCTTCGCCGTGAAGACCCATGTTGAGTCTACCCTCTGCAAATGAACGGGTAGCAAATTGAAGGATACTGCTTAGGGAAATGTCTTCCTTCTTAGCCCTTGCTTGCGCGGCTTTTTTAAGCTTAGGGTCTATTTTAAAAATGATGCTAGTGGTCATAATTACAAGTATATACGTTGTATATACAGTGTCAATCTTGCCTTTGGTTTATTACTGTTGTCTTTTGCAGGATTTTTACCCTTCTTATTCGTGCTCGCTTTTAATTCTACCTTGTAACGTCCGCAACTCGTGCAGTGCCATCTTGGCCTCCTCGCTATTGGGGGTTTTACCATGCCACTCGTATTTTCGTTCGAATTCGGCCACGCCTTTGCCGGGGATGGTGTGGGCGATGATTATGGAGGGCATATCGAAGATGGCTTTGGCCTGCTCCACGGCGGCGACAATTTCTTCAAAATTATGGCCGTCAATTTCCAACACGTGCCAGCCGAAGGCCTCCCATTTGGCGTGCAAGTTTTCCAGCGGCATGATGTTTTCGGTGAAGCCGTCTATTTGGATATTGTTGCGATCAACAAATGCAATGAGGTTATGCAGTTTTTCTTTGCCGGCAAGCATGGCGGCTTCCCACACATTTCCTTCATCAAGCTCGCCGTCGCCTAGTAAACAATAAATAAAATGTGGCGTGGCCACACTGGTGTCGGCGCCTTTTATGCTTTCGGCTCTTTTCTGAAGAGCCCGGGCGTTCATCCTGTCGGCAATAGCCATGCCTACTGCCTGCGAAAGGCCGCAACCAAGCGGGCCGGAGCTGGTTTCAAGCATCGGCAAAAAATCGCGGTGCGGATGGCCCTGCAAGCGTGAGCCGAACTTGCGCAGAGTTTTGAGCTCACTCACGGGAAAATAGCCAGCATGCGCCATGGTGGCATAGAGCACGGGGCAAATGTGGCCATTGGAAAGCACGAGCCTGTCGCGCTCGGGCCAATCGGGCTTTTTCGGATCATGCTTAAGAATATGAAAATAAAGGGCTGTGAAAATGTCAGCCATGCCTAAAGGGCCAGCAGTGTGCCCGCTCCCAGCCTCAAGAAGCATTTCAATAATGGAAATACGAATAGCGTTGGCTTGCCGCTCTAGGCGCTTTACTATGGCGTCATCAAGGTGAGTAGCTGAGGGCATTTGCCCTTATTTTAGCATATAGCCCTTCTTACGATCCTTTTCCAGCACAAGAACGCGTTTTTCTAGCCCCTCATGTATTTCCGTACGAACGTGGTTATTGGAAAGATCATCCATTCTTGCATTAATACCAGAGATTTTTGCACCGAGATTCTCGTTAACCGTATCAATTTTTGCATTAAGACTAGCCTCTACCCCGTCAATTCTTGCACTAAGCTTGGCATCAACGTCGTCAATCCTGGCACTAAGGTCGGTGTGTACACTCTGAATTATGGAGACGAGATCGCCAACCTCTTTCACGATAAGGTTGTGGAGTGTAGTTACGGTTACAGTCTTCGGCCGCATCGACGGAGTATACACAAAGGGTGTTAAAATTCTCATCAAATATTTCTAAAATTTTATTACATTCGATAGTTACGCTACAAAATTAAAGTATGAGTCAAGATTTATTTCAGAAAAAACTTTATTTGTAAGAGAAAATTATACCGCCTTTTTGAAGGCAGCAATATTTTCAGTGACAGAATTTTGTGGTGCGCTTTTTGCACCAAAAATCGCCGAGCCAACAATGAGCCGCGAGGCACCAGCTTCAACGAGCGCCTTGGCATTTTTCAAACCGACTCCTCCATCTACACTTATCGGCACTTCGGGGTGCGCGCCATGAAAGGCGCGGATTTTATCAAGCACCCGTTCGCCGGCAAATTCCTGGCCCTGATAGCCCACCTTTTCAATGCCCATGAATTGCACCACGGCGATTTCCTCCAAAAATGGCAAAAGTGCTTCAGTTGGGGTATTTAAATCAATGGCCAAACCACACTGTACCAACTCGTTGGCTCGCACAATAGCTTTAGCTAATTCCATGGAGGGCATACTCCCCACATGAAAAATAAAGCGCTTAGCACCGGCGGCAATCCAGGCATCAACCCCAGCAAGCGGCACGCTGGCCGTCATGAAATCAATTTCAAAAGACACCTTGCCGGGCGGCGGCAGAAGCGTGGGTGTTTTTTCCTTGGCGGTATAAGGCCAGCTTTTACTCGGCACAAAAATACCGTCGCACACGTCCAGCTGAACATGGCGGGTAAGCCCATCAACGAGCGCGACTTTTTTCTCCACCTCGGCAAAATCTGTTTCTAAAATCGCCGGAATAATTTCAATCATAGGGGAAGTATACCGTTTTTCTTCTCTATATCAATAATCTTTTCAATACGTCGAGCATGGCGCGACTCATTGGAAAATTCAGTGCTTAAGAAAATGTCCACCGTGCGCTCAGCATCTTCCGGCGTCATAAATTTCGCACCGAGTGAAAGCACGTTAGCATCATTATGCTCGCGCAAGAGCTTCACAATTTCCTGCCCCCGTATGCCGGCGCCCAGGGGAGCACCGTAGAAAATGCCGGCCCGAACACGCGGAAATTTGTTAGCAACCATAGCCTCGCCCTGGCCACTCAAACCAATGACGATTGCTCGCGCCTCTTTAGGATTTTTTGAGACCTCTGCTGCGGCCAATGAAATATAGTCGGGATAGTCGTCGCCCTCTACAAACTGCTTCGGCCCGCAATCTGCCACCTCAAAACCCGCACCCTCTAAATATTCAAGAAGCTGTTTCTTGAGCGCAAACCCCGCATGATCAGAAGCGAGATAGATTTTCATTTTATACTACACCTGACGACTACTGACTCATGTACTGCTGCGCTTTGGCTTGGAATGCAGGAGTATAGGTGACAACTCCTTCCTTAGCTGGGTCTACGTAGTTGGCCGGGCCGGCATCGTCAAAATATTTTGAGGCATTTGACCACTTAAGAATTGGGTGCCCCGTGGAGGCGTCCACAATCCATACATCTTCACTAACACCAGTATTGTCAGCATACGCAACGCCAACCACAACGAGGCAAGCTTTGAGCGCGGCGTTGTAGTGCGTTTGCGGAGCCAAAAATGACTTAACAGTTTTTCCACTGGCTTTTTCATCGGCTTGGTACTGCTTTTCGTAATTTGCCGCCGCGGCCGGGCAATTATTAGCGGTAAGGGGGCCAGTTTGAAGAGCAGGGCCTGCTTGGCTGGTTTGAATAGCTTCCGTGCTTGGACTACTTTTTTCGTGCATATAAACCGCAACGACAGCCACAATCACCACGAGTGCAACAACTACAGATACAACAAAACGTTTTGTCATAGTATTAAAATTATTTATAATAATGCTTTTCCCGCCATCACCACATGCTCCACCAACGAGTGGGTGTAACATACTTCATTATCGTACCACGTCATAATCATTTCAGATTTTGCTTAATCTTTTCTGCAGTTGCGTTCAATTCTATTCTGGCTGGAAATACTTTTCCGTAACTTTCTGGAAAAGTGAATCCGAAGCCATCACCTTTGAATCTTGGAACAACGTGCAAATGCAGATGGAAGACTTCCTGACTGGCTGCTTCACCGTTCATCATTGCATTGAAGATTCCTTCGGCTTTGACTGAGTTCAAAACTGAAATATTCAACTTCTTTGCGACTGTAATGATGTGTTGTGCAATTTCATCTGGACAATCTTGAAGGGTTACATAGTGACCTTTTGGAATCACCAATATATGACCTTCATTGACTGGTTGAATATCGAGAAAGGCAATGCACTTGTCATCTTCATAGACAACAGATGCTTCAATTTCTTTCTTGATAATTTTACAGAAGATGCAATCCATATTACTTAAGATTTGAACCAGACAAGATAACGTGTTCTACGAGGCTATGCGTATACCCCATTTCATTGTCATACCAAGCCATAACCTTAACGAGCGTGCCATCTACGACCCGGGTAAGGCCAAGGTCGGCAATGGAGGCAAAAGGCTGGCCAATAATGTCGCTGGAGACGAGCTGCTCTTCAGTGACCGTAAACGTTTTCTGCCAGCGCGGGTCGGTAGCGGCTTTTTTGAGGATGTCATTAACTTCCTTCACGCTCGTAGGACGCTTAGCAATGAAGGTGATGTCGGCAATGGAACCGACAATAACGGGCACGCGGATGGAAATACCGTCAAACTTTCCAGTCAAAGCCGGAATGGCTTTAGTGACCGCAATAGCGGCGCCAGTAGATGTTGGAATCATGTTTTGAGCGCCAGCACGGCCTTCTTTCCAATCTTTTTTAGCGGGACCATCAACCAGTGCTTGACTACCAGTGTAGCCGTGGGTGGTATTCAAAATAGCTTTTTCAATACCAATGGCATCGTTGAGAATTTGAATGACCGGCGAAGCGGCATTGGTGGTGCAGGAAGCGTTTGAACTCACCGGGCAAGAAGCGACGGCGCTTTCATTGATACCCATAAGCACGGTAACAGCTTGCGGGCCGGCCGGGTCGTCTTTGGAAGGTGCGGTGATAACCACACGCTTGGCACCGGCAGTAATATGCGCGCTGGCTTTGGCATAGCTGGTAAAAAGACCGGTAGACTCCACCACAATATCAACATTGAGGGCTTTCCAGGGCAACGCGGCTGGATCTTTTTCCGACAAGTAAGCGATTTCTTTGCCACCAACAATAAGCTTCTTGCCATCGTCACTCGCTTTTACATCCAAACCGGAGCGACCATATGCAGAATCGTATTTGAGCAAATAGGCAATATTTTTTGCATCAGTAAGATCGTTCATGGCCACGATTTCAATTTCGGGCCGCTCTCCGGCAACTTTGTAAAATGCTCGGCCAATGCGGCCAGCGCCGTTAATGGCGACGCGAATTGTTTTTGGTGTTGTCATACGATTTCTATTGTACCACTTCGCCGTTATAGTAAAAATTTTTGGCGTCTTTGGCATCGTAATCTACTACTCCTCCGCTCCGGCTTGCTGTGGTAGTGCCCCATTCAGCCACGAATGTCGCAGGATCAGCACCTTGCACTATCTCACCGGTATAGTAAATGAGGTTATGGTCAATAGCGTAGTCACTGCCAATCAAACGAAAGGTGCGCGGATTGGCACCGAGCACAAGATAGTCGTTGGCATAGACATACTGACCATCGGTAGCATAGGAAGCTGTACCATCTTGGCTACTTTGAATAATGGAGAGTGATGGTCTGTGTGAAGGAGAAGCACCACGACCCCAAAATGGCACGATCACAAAAAAGACCAACGCGGCGATGAAGGCCCATTTTGTAGCTTCGCTCATCGGTGCCGCCGCCGGATACGTATTCATATACTGTGCCTTGCCAAAAGCGAGGATGGGCAAGAAAATGAATGGCAAAAAAATCATACCAATAGTGAACCCCCAACCCTTACCAAAAACGACGGCTAGGCGATGCACGACCGCGACAATAATAAAAACATTAACAATAGGGATTAGCCCGAGTAAAATCCACCAGAGCGGCTCATTGGTGATTTCCAAAATTTTTACCTTATTATAGAAAGGAATGAGCGCTGCCCAGCCCGGTATATTGGCTTTCTTAAAAATTTTCCAGAGGGAAATTGCGAGTAAAACAACGACCGCGACAAAAACCAGTACCGCGAGAGCGACAACGATGCCGATGAAGGCAAAAAGGTGAATCATAAAGAATAATTAGTGAGTAATACCTGGTGCTAGTATAGCAGATGGCAGACCGATAACAGAACCAACCGTCACGCCCACTTTCGCTGCGGTGCCTGCGTTAGCCTCAATCACATAGAGCGCGGGCGATGATGCTGGTGGCGCGAAAATAGCCGGATAGGTGCTCGTGGCGACATTTTGCTGGAGGTATACCACCCGGCCGCTGCCATCCAGCCAAAACATATCCAAAGGAATGAGCGTGTCCTTCATCCAAAAACCCCAATTGCTCGGAGCCGGAAAAACAAAGAGCATGGCGGAAGTGGCCGGCAAACTCGGACGATTAGAAAGACCAAGCTGACGGGTCGCATCAGTGTCGGCGATTTCGGTCACAAATTTTTTGCCACCAATAACAAGCGTATTGTTGGCACCAGCGCCTGCCAGAACTGTGGAGGAAGCGGTGGTGGAAAGAGTTGGAGGTGGCGCGACAACCACAGGTGCGGCCAAGGGCGGCGCCTCTAGCTGGTCAAGACTCGCCGGCATGGCGGCCTCCCGAAGTAAGCCGCGAGAAACCACCACGAATGTTGGCACAAAGAAAAGCGAGAATATCGCCGCGGCGGCCAGGGCAAACAAAAGCGCTCGGGTCATTGCATATATTGTGGCATAGCCGACGCAGGCCGGCAACTTTTTTCCAATCTATTTGCGTAAAATCACCGGAATATCTAAGTATGTATTACTGGGTCGGCCCGATGGGTTTTCCGGCACCATATGAATAGTTAGATGGTCTCCTTCCGGCAGAGAAGCATTGTTCTGACTAACCAGAAGATCCAGCTGAACATCAAAATCAGTGGTAGTGGCCGTCCAATCAGCAACAGGAATAGGCACCGGCCCAGCAAGCCGAGCACCGCTGCCATCAAGCACTTCTGCGGTACCTCCCTGCCCTTCAAATGTCGCCCAACCGCAACCAAGCAGGGCTCCGCGCGCGTGGTCAATAGAACCCCGCACATCAATTTGATAGGAAACTGATGTTCCAGGTAGGGGCTGACTGACCGTGAGACCACATACACTTGCTTGAGTGTTGGGTAAAGGCGCGAAGCCGGACAAATCTTGCACAGAAAAACCGTAGTGGACACTGAGAAACCAGGCCGCCAATAAGATAACTAGAATGAGAAGAAGGGTGCGCATCAATGACCAAACGCACTCATGGCTACGCCAATGAAATACGGCCAAAGGATAACGGCAAAAACGCCATACCAAAAGCTAAGCTTGAGGAAACCAACAGTAAAGAGCCATGCCGCGAACCAGAGGCCGCCAAGCATGCTATGTTGTTCAACTTTTACCATTAGGAGAGATGCTTGGAAACCAATTTGGTCATTTCAAACATATTGACCATTGCTTTGCCGCCAAAAACCTTCTTGAGATTCTCATCGGCATTGATGTTGCGCTTGTTTTGAGGGTCTTGAAGATTGTTTTTCTTGATATATACCCAGAGAGCTTTTACAACTTCGGAGCGCGGCATAGGACCCGCACCAACAACCGCAGCGAGTTCAGGACTGACCTTCATCGGCTTCATAAACGCAGAATTTTCTTTTGCCATACTAGTGTGATTAGTTATTAAGACTACGTAGTAATAGTACCATACTTTTGACCGAGCGGGGGGTACTACTTAAAGTTAGAACTTTCTTTGTTGATAATCATGGTCTTTAACTCATCTTGCTAATTAACTGCGGTGTCGCTTCGCGACTCTCTCTTTATTGCGCCGTCGCTCCGCTCGGCGCTCGGCAAGGGCGGGCGAAGGCCTGGGGGTGTGGGGGAAAGGACTCCGCCCGCCCTTCCTCTTTGTGCGCTCACGCGCACCAGTAGGGTTTTGAGGGGGATTTTACTACCGAATCCCGAAACTGCCGTGGCTCAATTCCACCATTTGAGCCACAGGCTTGTCTAGGTGAGCCACGAACATCGTAGCACGGAACTTCGGCTACTTACAGTGACTCGAAGCGGCCCGCTTCCGTCTTAAAAAAGTTTTGCAAAGCGGCCAGGTCGGCTCTGTCCGCACGGCTCGCGGATGCTTCTGCCACCACTTCGTAGCTATTGTGGCGCTTCGCCGTGCCGACAGCCGCCAGAGAAAAAGAAAACTCTGTGACCATAAGCGGAAGCCGACCGCTTCTCGGCCATAACCGGAGAAAAATTCTTCAAGAGATTAAAACCTTGTGGCTCATTTCCACCAAATGAGCCACAAGGTGCGCTAATGCACAAACTGGTATTTGGCGTCTCGTGGAGAACCAACACGAGCTAAGTGACCTTGCTGAACTAATTTCACTAGGTAGCGTGTCGCGCTTGCGTCAGACACACGAATGAGCTTCTGGACATCGTCGTTGGTGATAAATTTCTTTTTTTGAGCGAATAAAACGATTGCATCAAGTTTTTTCTGCTTGTGTGACTGAATCATGGCGTTTGCCTTAGCTAACAGCGCACGAATGAAACCGGTTTGCTGTTGTTGCGCCGACGATTGCGGCTGTGAAGTAGCCGATGTCAGTGGCGTCGGCGCGACTTGTACAGGAGCAGAAACTACCGGAGTTTGTAGGGTAACTGGCGCTGGTTCAGGGGCTCCAGAAGCCGTTTCCGGCCCCTCATCTGTAGGCGAATTTGACCCCTGATTATCATCTTTTACTACTGCTGACCCCACGTTGTTTATAGAGGATTCTGGGGCCGTAGGGAGGGTGCCGGCGGGGCTAGAACCTGCCGACTGGCTGGAATCGGGCATAGCGAGGATTGAGGCGATTTCTGGTGCATCCACCGGTGTGGTCATCCCTTCTGTTTGGTCGTCAGACATGAGATATATTTTAACACAGCCTCAATTATTTTTGCGCGGGAGTTTGTTGGAGAACTAGCCCAAGTCCGATATACTGAAAGAATGGAAGTAGTGCCACAAAATAAAATAGGATTAGCAAAAGAATTTGCCGAAAAGAAGTTTAAGGAAGCGGGCATAGAAAATCATTTTTTGGAAGTGTATCAGATACTAAAAAATGATTTTGGGGTTGATGATCATGATGTCCTAGCCTCTGCATTACTACACGATACTTTGGAAGACACCAGTACGACCAGTGAAGAACTCGAAAAAGTCTTCTCAAAAGAAGTTGCTCGTATGGTAGAAGAAGTTTCCCATCCAAAAAATTACAATGCTGAACAGAAAAAAGAATATTACGAAAAAATCAAGCATATCTCATGGGGTGGAAAGATGATTAAATTGGCAGACTTCGCCTCACATCTTAAAAAATTTATTGGTGCATTTACTGGTGAAAATAATCTCTCAAAATTTACACATAACGAGTATTGCGTTTTTATCCGTAGTTTCCTTGAGAGTTGTGGGGATTCTCCTGCTAAAGAATACGTATCTGAGTTGAATGACAGATTGGATAATTATATTGGTAATAAAACATGTTAGAAAAATTTTTGAGCAAAGACAGCGCCGGTAACTGGAATACAATTCCTCCAGTGTCAGACAAACAAAAAGAAGATATCAATTGTCACAAATTCGTCTTGTATGCGATTAGCAACATCACTCGCGACGAATTAGTTTCCGATGCTACAGCGCAGAAAAAATCTGGGCAGGACTTCACCTTCGGTAAAAAGGCTCTGGCAATATCTCAAAAAGAGTTTACCCTCATCGCGGATCCAAAACATCTCAGAGATTTTGCAGATAAGAACTGCGCGCAGGGTGTGGTGTATGTTGGGCAAATATTAGACGCTGAAACCGGGGAGGCGGCCCATTCATTTCTCATGGATAAAATGTCTGATGGAACATACAAATGCGCAGACAAGGCAGGCTTTAAATATCCGTTTGCCGTATATAGCCTAGAAGATTTATTTAAGTTTGAGAATTATCATAATCAAAAGTGGCGCTTTATACCGCTAGATGATTTAACGGTATAAAATAGTTTGGATACTGAAATGTAAAATTCCCCTTGAAATACAAACTCAGTAACACTCGAATTCTAGTCTGAAGTGCAACATAGACTGAACATTAATAGCCCTTTTAATTTGCTATAGACTTAAACATACTACGAGTTAATCGAGGTGCATCTGCATAGCAATTTCTTCAATCTGAGAATAAACATCATCTATTACTATCAGGTAATCGTCCGCCTTTTCTGGCTCCCTAATGTTATTAGGACGATCTTTAAGTTCTTGTTTGACGCGGGTTAAATGTAATTGAATTTTTCCTAAAGCGGCCTGTAAAAACTGATGAGCATTTTTATTTTTACTACACTCTTTTACGGTACTTAGAATCTCATCCCATACTTCCTGAAAATCGCTCGGGGTATACCTTCTTACCATTTGTTCAATATGGCGATATTCAGGATTGAAAAAATCTATTCTATACTCAAACTGCACTTCATATAATTTCAAATATTCCTTGAAAAATTTACCCGACATTGCCTGACTATACTTTGAAAAAGCTTCCGCATATGAAGCCAGATCTTCACTATTTACAGAAAGACGGGTGTACTGTTCAGCAACATCCTTTAGGGCTGTTGATAATGTCAAAAACTCATCCTCACCTTTATTTACATCATAGTAATCGGTAATTTGATTGTCTAAAGCCCTGCCTAACTGTATCAATCCTTCTGTCGTATCCTTATCTAATTCCCCAACTGTAATATGAGAAAGATATTGAATAAACGTATCTTTATCAGCAATATCAACAGTCACATCAAAATTTCTTTCAAAATTATCAAATTCACCATAATGACTTTGCCTTAGTTCTAATTTAATACCCACCTTATCAAGAATTTCCCCATGCTCTTCCGTGGCCTTTTCTAGTTCTTCAGTCATTCTGCGTAACCCCTCATCATAACTTTCGCCTTGCAATAATTTTCTGCCGAGCGAAAGCGTATTAAGGGTCTCAATCCATTCCATCAAACCCAAGAGATTGTTTTTATCTCCTTCAAGATTATTATTAAATTTTTCTTGTGATGCCATATTATTTAAACCCCATTAGGACTTCTTTATAATCAATATGCCGTCCTTGTTTCTCCCCATATCTATTTCTGGAAATTCCTGTTTCAGCTTTAATCTTATGTATGTTTCCTCCTGACTGCTCAAAAGATCACCCGAAAATCTTAGTTCGCCGTTGTCATTTAGGTTCAGAAGCGCCTGCTCTACAGTAAACAACTTATCTTTTACGTGCGGAATATCCATCTCGAGCACGATGTTAAAAAGATCCTCGTCGTCTTTATTTATTTTTTCATCTCGGTTTGATTTTTCTACGACATCTTTAATCTGTTCAAAAAACCGATGCGCCTCTTCCTCGCCGCCTAATGCAACGCCAAATGATTCTGGAAACAATATGTAATCAAACTTGTTCGGAAAAACGGACCATTTCTTTTCCATATCAAATTCGTATTTAGTGAAAGGCAGATTTTTCACCGCAGAATGCAGTTTTATATCAGCGATGCTGATTTGTTTTTCAGGAACATTAAATTTTTTACAGATAGCCGTTTCCAAATCGCCTTTTCCTGTTCCGACAGTTAACAGAGTACCTCCAGTCAAAAGTTTGGCTGCCATATCACTGTCAACAAAGCCCTTCTCAAAATATCTTTCGGGGGAGAAATATAAATAATTTGTTTCTTCCTTTACTTCCTTATTTGCTGGGCCTCTGGGGTTATCTTGTATTTCCCCAACTCTAGATATCGCCCGCTTAATCATTTCCTCGCCGGCCATCCTACCCACTAACCTAAAGTCTGATATTAGATCAGTAAGATTCACCCTTACACCCTTATGACCTTTTCTTGTTACAAATCCACCATGGGGAGAATTAATTTCGCCCGTAAATTTCACGTCGTCTAGTGAATCCCTATATTCATACGAATATTTTTCGTATACTCTTGAACCGGAATCTCCGCCTGTTTTATGAGTTAACTTCAATCCTTCAGCACCCTCCGCCCCCGAAGCAAAAATATCCATTCCGAATAGATACATGTTTCTAGTAACATCTATATTTTCTGCAGGAATGTGTAATGTTTCCATCAATTTTTCTTTGACAACGCGCTGGCTTTTGCCGCTGATGGGTTGTTCATCAAAAATCGCTACCCGCGCGTTTCCCTTTTTTATTCTCTTTCCAAGGTATTCCTTGAGTTTTTCTTGATATTCTGGCGATTCGCTGGTTTCAGGGTCTAAATTCATAGCATTTGGGTTAACCCTAAAGAATAGAGGCGGTTCTTCAAGAGGATACGCCGCTTTCCACGCTTCTTTAAACATATATCCTGCCGGTAGCGCGCTTGTCTCGGTCAGAAAAATGTAATCCGGCTTAAAGTCGTCATGCCAATACCTAATTTGATATTTTACAATTGCTTTATAATTCTCTGGTTTTAATTCATCACTTGGAATCTTTTTTCTAAAAACCTTAAAATCAGCTTCGTTGGCTTCTGGCGTTTCGGCATGTTCTTGTCTGAATTTTTCATAATTTTTTACCATGTCTACGTCAGCCGCATACGCTTCAGTGTCTAGAAGAATTGCGTTGGCGATAAGAAGCGAGTTGAAATACGTTTCGCTACCTAAGAGAGCTTCCGATATATTATGCCCATAAAACCCTCTTTCTTCTTGGGTTTTTCCTCCCCAAAAATCTTTTACTCTCTGGCGAATTTCGGGCTTGGTTTTTTCCCTTTGGTCACGATATGGTGGCATAAAGGGCGTAACACCATCCTCTTCTCGTGTTGGAAATTTGATTAGTTTTGTGTTTTTAAATACTCCGCCAATATCATCGGCGTGGCCCCAAAAATATGTGGATGAGCCGCGAGTTTCTGTTTCAGCTTCACTTGTATCTTTTATTCCGTACATTAACACCGGCGTTGTTTCTTTTTCTTGCTCAAGGCTTTTTTCCTCATAACGTTTAGCAAATGAGTATCTCGCATATATTTCACCAACGAGATTCCATAAAATATTCATTCTTTGTTGTTCGTTCTCCACGGGAATACAGAGGTTGCGCACGCCAGAAAGGGTCATGTTTTCAACCGCACGATCCTTTTTATTGATACTGTCACCCCTCAGTATTATTTGGGCACGGGAAAGAACGTCAATCTTTTTTAAGCATGCTTGCTCTACTTTCGGTATAAGCGCCTCAAGCTCATCCGGTTTAATGTTTCGATTTTTCTCAAAAACATTGGCGACATACACCGGTGAAGCGCATGGAATTTTCTCACCATTCTGATAATTGGGCGTTAAAAAATAATTCAACTCTTTCAGCAGTCCGCCCATTCTATTTTTCTCAAGAGATTCTTTTTTTGTTTCTGCCGGAACCGTAGTGACCTTATTTTCCTGATCGTCTTCAATATTTGTTGGTGGTAAAGTTTCTTCAGCGGGTCGTTCAGGCAATTCTCCGGTAAGTCTGTATCTCAGCCACTCAGTATTGGTTAGGCCGTACTTATCAATTAATCGCCGTTCTTGCTCGTTCGGCTCTAGGTTTGGGGGTTGTTCTGGAGTTTCCACGCTTCAAGTATACCAAAATTTTGCTCTAGAAAAAATGTGTAATTAAGAAAATTTTTTACATAAAAAACAAGCCCCGCTGTAAAGCAGGGGCTCAGTTGGGCAGAGTTAACGTATCTGTCTCACTACACTGGTTTCGGACTAGACAGGATGAACCCATTCAACAGTACTACTACCGACGACGTTCTTATGAAGCAAGTTGTCCAACTTGTCATAGTCGTTGACCACCAAGGTGACGACCGCGCAACCATTCGGCTGACCATCAAGACGCCGAACATTTGCCGTGTGGACGTAGAGATCCTTCTCTTCCGGATCCACCAGGTTCAGGAAATCTTTGAAGATCGCCCGAACTTCTGGACTTCGCATGTGCGGAGCCAAATTCTTGAAGGCCACCTCCACCACTTCGTTAAGAATATCTTGACCGAAGTTGTCTTCGTGGTACCCCCTGTGGGCACAAAGAAGATAGTGCGCATCGAAACGATAATCTCTGGTGAAGTTGTCGGCCAGCTCCTTATTAAGAGCTATTAGAGCCTCCGCCGTGGACTCCACAAAAGTTTCGGCGCGAATGAACGCAACGAGACTGGCGTAGAACGCGATCTTCTTCGAAACTCCGTTATGGATTGCTCCAAGAATTCGATTGGCCGCAGCCTCGATCGCATGCTTGCTATACTTACTCATAACATACTCCTCGGCGGTAACGTTAACGCCATACGCAGATTGTTTAGAGACGACTTCTGAACGTCTTTTTGTAAAGGAACACTGTTTCGCTCTTTAAGAGCTCATCAGGCAAAGTACACACTTTGCTACAGTGGAGCATTTTATAATGGTGCTCCGAATCCATATACATTTTAGAGGATATGTACATCCTGTCTCTTTTGAGACTCACGTCAGACATACTTGTCTACTCGAGCGCATTCCCGTAGCAACCATCTCGATGCTCCCGCCATGGGCCAACACCCGAGGAGTCACCTCCTCGGACGATTGACTTGGACGAAGATTTGAGCACGAGCCTCACGATCCGAGGATCGAAGTCGCATTTCTCTACGAAACACGACCGGAGGTCAACACGCCTCCCATGATCCTGGACGAGAGTGCACTCTTCCTGGGTTTGTCCCCAGTGAGTGCCACGGCCGTCGAAGATGTACTCGTAGTAGAGGAACAGCCTCTTGCCGCCCACAACTACCGAGACCACACACTCGGGGCAATCGTGGGCAAAGTGTCCGTCCGTGTTGCCGTTCTTGAGGAACGTGTGCATGATGGCTTTCATAGTATTCTCCGGCGGTAACGTTTACGCCATACGTGTCCTTGTTTTGAAACGATTGGACAAACGTTTAACTATTTCTACTCAACGTAAGTAGCTATAGTCTTTCTTTCAAAGTGCTTGGCTTTACTGGTACTATTGTAGCACGGTTGAGCATGATTGTCAACCAAAGTGAGCGCGAGTTCAATAAGTAAGCGCAACACTCAAAATAAGCTTAAATACTGATATAATTTAAATATGAAAAAAATTGTTCTAACTGGTGGTCCAAGTGTTGGAAAAACGACGATCATAGAAATTCTTGCTTCTAAAGGTTATACCGTCGTACCGGAAGCCGCCAGAATGATAATTGAGGAAGAGAAAATAAAAGGCAGTGATGCCCTGCCTTGGAAAGATATCGGGAAATTCCAGCATTTGGTTGCAGAAAGACAAATAGAACTTGAAGCTGAAGCGACTGGTAATTTTGTATTTTATGATCGAGGCATAGTTGATGGATATGCGTATTGTAAAGTTTCCGATGTCCCGGTCTCAAACTTAATTCTAGATAATGCTAAAGGTAGATACGATAAAATTTTCTTTCTGGAATCTCTGGGCTTATACGTTGAAGACGGAATTCGATCTAAAGATTTTGAAGATGCTCTAGCGATCCACAATAAAATAAAAGAATCTTATATAAAATTTGGTTACGATCCAATAACTGTTCCTGTTTTACCTCCAGACCAACGGGTTGATTTTATATTGAAATCAATTAAATAATTTTAATTAAAAAAACCCACACTTTCGTGCAGGTTCTAGTTAAACCAACTAGATGGTGACGTGAACTGCCGCGATTTTAGCTATGCGGACTTTTTTTGGCCACTTTCTTAGTGCGCGGACGAACAAAGACGATCTCCTGACAGTAGAGATTTCCACCATGACCAGTGCCGTAGCTACCTAGAAATAATTCCTTACCATATTCACTACTGTCTATAGTGAAGATTCCTGGGTCTGGATCCATTCTCGCCCCGTAGATCGGCCTCATTGCTATGAGTACTCTTTCACCTTTGGGCTGATCAAGGTACTGTAAGCGTAGCTGAGGCCCAATTTCCCGAGAACACATCTCTAGTCCAAGAGATTCGGCACGACGACAAACGTCCTCGAATCGGTCGGTGCCAAAATCTTTTCTTGGTGAAACTATCACAAGATCAATTTCTTGTTCCTCTAGACTTGCCTCCGCGGACGACCGATCAAGAACCTCGCTTACCCACTCCGAGACATTGATGTTACTTTTTTTGAGCGCGTTTCGGAAATCATCCGCAGCCTTGAGCACACCGCCAACCTTGATGGTTTTCCACACTTTGAATTCGGTTTTCATGGTATCTCCTTTCAAGAGATAGGTTTTCAAAGAACTTCTGTTTTCGCCGTTTCCGGCTCATCAGTCGAGATACACATCTCGAGAACAACAGGGTTTTGTACAGACCCTGTGAACTGTTTTTTGTTTCGACATGTAGCGCTTTATCGAGGTTTAACAAAGACCCACTCATTGCCTACATGTGACATGCGTGCTGACCAAATTTCATCAGAGGCTCCTTGGTAAGTATCAAGTCCATCGATCCAGTTACCGTTGTATTCATCATTACCCACAACGAAAACCTTTCCATGACTACGTGTGCGATAGGCATACTTGAGACCTCGCCTCGATGTCCACCATATAGGTCTCATGCCTATACAGAACCCATTGCGGGATGGTTGGTCTTTGTATTGAATTCGGATCTCTGGACCAGCGTCTGGTGGGCAAAGCTCAAGCCCGAGCGCACAGATTTTTTCCCAGAAAATGGACTCAATACTATCTGTTCTGACAGAGATAGAACCCCACTCGTATCCCAGTTCGGACATTGTTAATTTTACGAGATCAAACTCCTTTCTTTCCTTAGTCGTTACAAATTGTTCGTGATCAATCATCCCCTCAACCCAGTCATTCCGATTGATCTTATAACCAGCACTTAACAATGAGTCCTTGATATCAACTCGACTCCCGCCACCGATAAGTACAGTTTTCCATACCTTGATTTCGTCTCTTCCGATCATCTGCTTTTCAAGTGACATAACATCTCCTTTTGAAATTGACCTATTTATCCCTCGCAACAAGCAAGGAATCGTTAGTCAAAGAACATCCGTTTCGTCCTTTTGGACTCGTCGGGCGAAGCACACACTTCGCGACGGAAGGCGGAAGTTCCTAATTTCCGCCTGTTTGTAAAGTTAGTTTGCAAAACAAAACCTTGACTGACACTCAATCTCAACATTCGCATCGATAGCCACGCAACTCGTATGGTATGTATCACCATGATGGTCATCGTCGCTTGGGTATGAAACAAAGGTGCTAATAAGTGAGACTCCTTTCTTATCCTCTACGAAAAGGTATGTATCGCAGTTAGGTCGCATAACGCGCCACATAAGATTCACTGCTTGTGAGAGGGAAAAAGTTCTCCTCCGTGCTTGAAGAATTTTCACGAGCTCGGGCAGAGTACCTTTTCTACCCACCACTTCAGTTAGGATGTCTTCCAGCGGCTGCTTTTTCCAGCCTTCAAGAAGAGGTGTGCTAAAGATGTCCACATTGATCGCCTCTATACTAGGTTGTTCCTCCGGAAAAATACCCGACTGATTCTCGCAAAAAGTGTTGCGCACATCTTCCCTTTTCCCGACTTTGAAACATTCTGCTGCCGTCGTTGCTTCACACTGAGGTAAATTCAAACTTGATTCAAAATTAATGACATCAAGTTTAATTTTTGCGTACCCACCAAACACAAGAAGCATTTTTTCTAGGTGGTCGCCTTTGAGGAGAGCGTCGAAATGCTCCTCCCGCCATTTGTTTCTACTCATCGCATTTTGAAGCGACACAGCATCTTCAAGCGACACTTGGAAATCGAACATGTTTCGGTTTTTCATGATTCATTCCTTTTCGTAAGTTTTCAAAGAACTATCTGTTTCGTCTTTTCAGACTCCTCAGGCAAAGTACACACTTTGCTACAGAGAGGATTTTGTGGTTAATCCTCGAACCAAGTGGGTGTACCACTATCCGCTCCTTTTCTTACGATGCTTTTCCTCCAAAAAGGCCTTGTTGTCTTCCGCCAAGTGTTTCTTGTGATCCTCCTTACTCGCAATCTCGGACCACCAAGCAATGGTGTGCCGTTTCCCAGAACCAACCTTCTGATACGAACCACACCTAAATCCTGGCGAACTCGGAACGTACGTGCGAAAGTCACCTTTCGTCACATACACGACCGCAAACTCACCTCCGATCAAACGAATTTGCACATCCACAATTTTGGCTTTAAGCCTCGATTTCTTGCCAGGATCGTAGATGTGAAGCCAAACAAACAACCCGACGGCATCTTTCTGTTCCTGATTAATTACAGAAATGGCCTCTTCAACGATCTGCATCTTGTTTTTCATGGGATCTCCTTTCAAGAGATAGGTTTCAAAGAACTATCTGTTTCGTCTTGCCGCCAACTTCTAACGAAGCTGTAACGGAAGACTCATCAGTCCGACTCAGTCGGAGACAGTTTTTATTCCTCCATCTCTCTTTCTTTTATCGTAAGGAGGTGTAAGTGGAAGTGACCAGGTATCGATTTTTGTTTGTGTGTGTTTTCAGTGATCATGTCGTACTCTTCGTTTATCTCTTTTTTTATTTCTGCGAACTCTCGGAGTTCAGTTTCGGTTAGGTTGTCTTCAGCCGTGTGTCGCAGTGGTACTATCATGTCGTTTTCGGTGGCGATCTCGTCGTAAGGAAACTCGTTCTCAATTTTTTTCCACTTGCCGTAAGTTTTTATCGCCGGCGCGCTGCAGATGTAGCAAGTTGGGAACTTTGGTGTTTTGCGGTACCACTCGTAGTCGGCGTGTGTCTTCAGTGTTCTTAAAGTTTTTACTTTTTTCATTTTTGTTTTTATTGTTCTAGTAATCTGTTCGACCTTTATCACTCTGCATTTGTGCGGGCTTGTGACCGCCACCTTTCGGGGCTGCATTAAGAGAGCGGGTGGTTTCAGTAGCTGGTTAGGCGTCTGATTTACCACCCGTGCAGTGTACGGGTTACCAACCCTTGCTGAGCACCTCTGTAGGAGGCTAACTCACTTCAGATTTCTTGGACCTTACAGCGGTCGCTTCCATCTGATTCTCGGCTACACACCGAGGGGAGACCCATTTTAGGGTTACCTCCCTTCCGCCAAACTGTTGCAGCAGTCCTGCGGTTAAAAATCCACTTCTTCTATTTCAAGGTACTATCCGTTTCGTCCTTTTGGACTCGTCGGGCGAAGTACACACTTCGCGACGGAAGGCGGAAGCTGCTTTCGCTTCCGCCGTTTCCCCTTTCTTAGAGTGGGACCATCGTAGTGTTGCTGGTGTAATCACTGGCCACCAGTAGCACCCAGTGTTCTCCCAACCACTCTACAATCGCCAGCCTAGCGACAACTTTGTCGCCAACCCTGACTGGTGGCAAGAGTTTGACCACCTTGAGGGACTTTCGGGTTTCATGCAGCCAGATCGTGTCATCAACCTGCACGTTTTCCATCTCCTCGCGTGTGATGTTGTGGGGGTAGTGCTTACTCATTTTTCGTTCCTTTCGGTTAGGGGTTTCAAGGTTCTGTTTTTGTTCCGAGGAAAATAATACCTCAAACAGATTGACAATGCTTGATTTTCATTGTCTATATGTAACCTAAAGCGGTTATGCGCCAAAATAGCCTTATTTCTAGGGTTTCTCTATCTATAAATAGCGTAATAATAAGTTACATATTTAGATAATATTATATTAAAATAGCTCAAAATACCTCTTTTTGCTTGCATTTTCCAGTAGATATGCTATACTATCTGTGTAATCATAAATTACATTAAATAATACAAATTTATGGACAAAAACAAGATACTGGAGAAATTAGGACTAACCAAGCACGAAAGCGCTATATACCTAGCTCTTTTGGACATGGGAACATCAAACATATCCCAAATATCCGAAAAAACCTCAATCCACAGACCTCTTGTCTACAAAGCCCTGCCTTCTCTCTTAGAAAAAAAGCTCATCACAAAAACCCAAAAACTTAAAACTGTAGTTTACGGTGCAGAACCGCCAAACAGATTAGAGGCTCTCTTCGATGACCTGAAACTCGACTTCTTCGAAACTCTGCCCGATCTAGAAGACGCCTACGCCAGTAGCGAAAAAAGACCCAAGATCAGATTTCTAGAAGGCAAAGACGGCACTAAAAGAGTGTTCGACGACGTAGTTCGAAGTCTTAAGAAAGGAGATGTGTTTTACCGATACACTTCCAACAAAGACGGTAGCGAAAAGAAAGACAAGCACCTGCCTAGGATTTATCGAAAAATGCGAGACGAGAAAAAACTGCAACGCGAAGCTATAACCAACCCGCAGACAGCCGGACACAAAAAGCCAAGTCTGGATCGGTTCGTCAAAGTGATGCCGGCCGATTTCGGTCCTTTCGAACACAACGTGACAGAAATAATCTATGGCAACAAAATTGCCTTCATAGACTACAACTCTGAAACGGCCATGATCATAGAAAGCAAGAGAATTGCTGACTTCCAAAGACAGATATTCAAAACTTTCTACAAGAAACTGTAACTAAGAGATCTTCGTACCGATTGGTTTACCATCAACAACAGATCGGATATTATCCTTACCCAACAAATCAAAAACTATTATAGGTAGTTTGTTGTCCATGGCCAGAGAAATGGCAGCATTATCCATAACTTTTATTTTCGGATTGCTTAGTGCGTCAAGAAACGAGATTTCTTGGAGTTTTTTGGCGTCTGCATTTTTCTTTGAGTCAGAAGTATAGACCCCGTCAACCTTTGTTGCTTTTAATACAACCTCGCACTCTAACTCAAGAGCTACCGAGACAGCAGCTGTATCCGTAGTGAAAAATGGATTACCTGTACCGCCAGCCACGATGACAACCCTTCCTTTTTCTAGATGTCTAAGTGTTCGTCGGCGAATATACGGTTCGGCTACAGTGTTGATATGTAAACGTGTTTGTAAACGTGCCGGTTGGCCATAGTGTTCTAAAATATCTACTAATGCCATGCCGTTCATAATGGTAGCCATCATTCCCATATAATCTGCTGTGGCTCTTTCAATCATTTTTTCATCTTCCGAAAGTGTCGCACCCCTCAAGAAGTTACCTCCGCCCACTACAATTACGATTTGAGCTTTTGTCTCACTCACGACAGAGTGAATTTCTTGAGCAAGGTTTTTTATAAATTCGGTATCAATTCCAAACTCTTTGGAACCAGCAAACTGCTCGCCAGATAGTTTTAATAAAATACGTTTTATCATTTGATTTAATCTTACCTCTGAATCAATACCCAGTCGAGTATGTAGTTTTTCCTATATACAACAATGTCTGTGGAGTTGCACAAATTTAGAAATATATTTCTGATTTTTCCCCACCCCCTCAAACCCCACCGGTGCGCGAAGCGCACAAAGAGGAAGGGCGGGCGGAGTCCTTTCCCCCACACCCCCAGGCCTTCGCCCGCCCTTGCCGAGCGCCGAGCGGAGCGACGGCGCAATAAAGAGAGAGTCGCGAAGCGACACCGCAGTTAATTAGCAAGATGAGTTAAAGACCATGATTATCAACAAAGAAAGTTCTAACTTTAAGTAGTACCCCCCGCAATTTCAGTAACAAGGTTTTTTCATCAACAAACGGCGATAGGCACGGAGCAAGTGGTGGGCGGGGCGGAATTCCCCCCTTATACCCCCCTTCCGCCCCGCCCGCTCTGGTATTGGCGTTTTGGGGAATGGCAAGAAGAAAATTCCAGGGAGCACGGGGCGCAAGAACGAGGGCGCGGTTGAGAACCAGATGGTTTCTCAATTTACTTCTTCAACAGAGGTAACGGTTGAGCCCTCAGCGGCCGCATCCGCTTCTGGCGAGCCTTATTGGCGCTCCAGCGCATATCCGTATGGCACTCTGTTGCAGTCGCACTTTTCTTTTTGGAAAAAGTGCGACTGGTTGCACCATACCGATACGCTTGTCGCGAAAAAAGTTTGTGATAACGAAGCCGAAGACGTCCGCTTCTGGTCGCACAAAGCACTACAACATTATTTTTTACGAAATGTAATCCTTTACTTCTGAATTTTTTGGTAAAATTGTGGCATGATCGGGACTAAATATTTTATTTACACGAGAAAATCCACCGACACCGAGGATCGGCAAGTGAGAAGTCTTGCCGACCAGCTCTCCGAGCTGCGCGAGCTCGCCAAGAAAGAGCAACTAGACGTCATTGACGTCTTTATTGAAAAACAGACTGCCAAAGTCCCTGGCCGACCCATATTCGCGGAGATGTTGGCGCGAATAGAAGCCGGAGAAGCGTCGGGCATATTAGCCTGGCATCCCGACCGGCTCGCTCGCAACTCGGTTGACGGCGGAAAGGTTATCTACTTGGTAGACACCTGTGCTATTACCGACCTAAAATTCCCCACATTCTGGTTTGATGCCACGCCACAAGGCAAATTCATGCTCTCCATTGCTTTTTCACAGAGCAAGTACTACGTGGACAATCTTTCCGAAAACATCAAGCGTGGCCATCGCCAGAAACTGAAGAACGGCCTCTGGCCGCAGAAAGCACCGCTCGGATATATCAACGACAAGAAAGTGAGAGGTATCGTCGTTGACCCAATCAAATCAGTCATGGTCAAAAAGATTTTTGAAACCTACGCCACCGGCAATTTCACGTTTGCCCAAATCCATAGGAAATTTAATGATCTCGGCCTCATTGGCACTGGCGACGGAGTGCTTGCTGTTTCCAATTATCAGTACATGCTCAAAAATCCTTTCTACTATGGTCTCCTCCGCTATCACGGAGAATTCTACGAAGGCAAGCACCCGCCCATCATTACCAAGAAACTTTTTGACGACGTTCAGGAAGTAATGACTCGCAAAAGCAAGCCGAAAACTAATGAGTTGAAACCATACGCATACCGTGGCCTCTTTCACTGCGGCGAGTGCGGGTGCTTCATCACAACAGAAACACAAAAAGGCAACAACTATCTGCGGTGTACCAAACGCAAAGGTCCATGCCATCAAAAATATGTGCGCGAGGAAGTCATCACCGCGCAAATCCGCGACGAGCTGAAAAAGTATTCGCTCACCGACGAAGTGGCCGACTGGTTCATCGCCGAGATTGAGAAAGACAAAGCTGAGAACGAGCGGCTCGTGACGGAGCAAACACAAGTAGTAAATGCCGACATCGCCGCTCTTGATGCTAAGCTGGAAAAGTTAATGTCCGCCTATTTAGAAAGCGCCCTCACTTTAGAGGAATACCAGCAAGCAAAGAACAAACTCGTCACCGAAAAACACGCTCTTAAAGAAAAAATCACCAATCTCGGGCGGGTTTCAACGAGTCGGTTCGAACCGGCGATTAATTTCTTTTTGGCGAGCAAACAGGCCGCGAAAATAGCCGAGAGCGGCGACACCGCTCAAATTCGCTCATTTCTGCAAAAAATCGGTTCGAACCCACTCGTTCTCAACCGCGCCCTCGTTCTTGCGCCCCGTGCTCCCTGGAATTTTCTTCTTGCCATTCCCCAAAACGCCAATACCAGAGCGGGCGGGGCGGAAGGGGGGTATAAGGGGGGAATTCCGCCCCGCCCACCACTTGCTCCGTGCCTATCGCCGTTTGTTGATGAAAAAACCTTGTTACTGAAATTGCGGAGGGTGAGAGATTCGAACTCTCGGTGGGTTGCCCCACGCAGACTTTCCAGGTCTGTGCACTAGACCACTATGCGAACCCTCCTTTTATAGAGCAATTCGCCCTAATACGGCCTACTATATCACCGAAATCGGATGGTGGAAAGAATCTGATAGAAGAGCGCGGCTACGCGACTTTCGAAAACCTGGTTATTCTTGTCCATCTGTTGAAACTGGCTTTGACTGGTGACAATGGCGCCAGGGTCGGTGACAGCGGCCTGGAGGCCGAATTGATAACAAATGCCGTTTTGATAGGTAATAAAAAGCGTGCCATAAGCGCAACCGCCGGCCCAACACCCGCCGCTCGTGACGCCAGGGAGTTGGTAGAAATTAACCGCAGACGTGAGGCCTGTGCTTGGCGGCATAATGGGCGTTTCAACGGGAGCTGCTTTATAGTCGCCTTGCGCGGCACTACTACATGAAGAAAAATCGGGCGCCGAAAAGGTGGCGAAAGTTACAGCAATATCGTGCACCGTCGTGCTTGCGGGATATTGCGAGGGGGGCAGAGTGAGAACGGCTTTTGCTGATGGGTCAATAGGCAGATAACTTTTTATTTGCTTAATGTCGCTGGATTTAGTGGAAAGATTAACGACACCGCTCGGATAGTCAAAACTAACACCGTCGGCCGTGTCGGTATAGGTACCCCAGGATGCACCCGTGCCAATAGCGCTTACTCCTGTCGGCAGAGAAGGGATTGAAAATGGTGGGCCATTTTTAACCAACACACCAGAAACAATCTTATATTGAATAGTGGCCGTCACGCTTGTAGCACTCGCGCCGCTGGCGCTCGTTTGGCCACCGAGTGCAATACCGCCATTATTGATAGCAATAGTAGTGATTGGATTAAGAAGTGTACCCATACCCAAGTCGCCAAGCGCCGACGGTACGCGGAAATCACTCGTTGTAGCAATGAGAACTGGCTGACCGTTTTCAGTGAGTGAGGTGCTCGTGCTAAGCGCAAAGATTTCCAGAATGTTCCCTGCACTGTTGGTAAGGTTGGGGACAATAACCGCTGCGTCCCCTGCCCCGTCACCAGTAAGGTCACCAAAGGCCGCGAGTGGCGCATTATTAGTATCGGTAACAATAGAATTATTCGTAACGCTTTCCACTTGAGCGAGCGTTAGAGCTGGGCTAGCCGGGATGCTTAGCTTCGCGCCCGTTTGCGACAAAGCGTAGAGATACCAGAATATTCCCCCAAACACAATTACTGTAAGGATGATTGTGAGGATTTTTTTCATGGGATTGATTATTTTTCTTCCATGCCCCGCAGAATAGCGATGCGCTTGTCTATAGGCGGATGAGTGCTGAATAAAGTACTGATATGTTTGCCGATATTGCCGAACGGATTAGCGATGAAAAGGTGGGCGGTGGCCTCATTGGCATCATGCATGGGTTGGCTATAGGTACCAATTTTTTGCAAAGCGCTGGCCAGGCCTTCGGGGTAACGCGTCAGTAAAGCACCGCTTGCATCGGCCAAGTATTCGCGCCGGCGAGAAATAGCCAGCTGGATGAGCGTGACGGCAATTGGCGAAAGAATAGCCAGAACCAAACCGATAATAATAAAGATAGCGTTGTTGTTATTCTTACCGCGACCGCCTCCACCGACGCCGCCAAAAAGCGAGGCTCGCAGAAAGAAATGGGCCATTAAACTAACGAAGCCAACGAGCACCACCACAACCGTAGACAACAAGATGTCGCGATTTTTGACGTGCGAAAGCTCATGAGCAATGACACCCTCAAGCTCTGTTTGATTAAGTACTTGTAAGAGGCCGGCGGTGACCACGACTGCAGCATGTTCTTTGTTGCGACCAGTGGCAAAAGCGTTGAGCGCGCCATCGGGAATAATGTAAACAGCGGGCGTGGGCAGGCCAGCAGTAATCGCTAAGTTTTCAACCGTGTTGTAGAGCATTGGGTTGGACTGGCGCGTTACGGGCTGGGCCTTGTAGTGCGAGAGAATTATTTTGTCGGAATTCCAGTAACTGAAGATGTTCATGAATATCGCAAACGCAATGGCAATATAGAGAATGAGAATATCATTAAAGGCCTCGGCAAAAACATAACCGATGCCGATAACGACCACCACGAATAAGAACATGATGAACCACGTTCTCCAGATGTTTCGTGATTGTTGCTTGTAAATATCCATAATAGACGGTAGAAAGACTTTTTTCGGGGAGATGAACGATGCAAGCCCCTGCAAAAAGCCTTTCTACCTTCACTTCTAGAAGTTTACAGTGGGTGCGTTGCGGGCGGCCTGATCAGCAGCGCTGTCACCAAGTTCAAAGAAAGCCATTTTTTGAATGTGGAAACTGTTAGCAATGAGATTGGAAGGAAAACTGTCGCATTTAGTGTTAAGATCGCGCACGTTGACATTGTAGAAGCGGCGAGCGGCCTGGATTTTGTTTTCCGTGTCGGTCAGCTGATTTTGTAAATCTAAGAAATTCTGATTAGCCTTAAGTTCCGGATAATTCTCGGAAACGGCAAAAAGGCGACCGAGCGCGCCGGAAAGAGCACCTTCAGCTTGAGCCCGGGCGGCAACCGTGGCGGGAGTGGCCGCGGCGCCGGCAGCGGCACCAGTACCCGCGCTCATAGCAGCCGAGCGAGCAGAGGCGATATTTTCAAACGTGGTATTTTCATGCGACGCATAGCCCTTCACCGTATTAACCAAGTTCGGAATGAGGTCGTAGCGACGCTTGAGCTGAACGTCAATGTCAGCCCAGGCCTCTTTGGCGCGATTAGTAAGCGTGATGAAACCGTTGTAGGAAAGGGCCAGCCAGAGAACGGCGATAATAATGATAGCTAAAACAATATAGAGAACGATCATATGTTTAATTAATTAGGGCGCAACAAAGTGGCGCCGCGCTGTTAACAACAGCTACTCTGCTAATACGACGAAGACAGGAGAATTGTACAACATTTACAGTAAAAGAAAAGCCCCGCACCACTGCGGAGCATTCTTTTTGTAGTATTAGTAATCCATGCCACCCGGCGCGCCGCGACCGGCGCTGGCGGCTGGTTTTTCCTCCGGGTCTTCAGAAATAGCCACTTCTGTAGTGAGCAAAATGGCGGCGGCGCTGGCGGCGTTCTGCAGAGCCGAGCGCGTCACTTTCACCGGGTCAATAATGCCGGCCACGAGCATGTCGGGAACAAGAGCATTGGTGGTGGCATTGAAACCGCCATGAATTCCCTCTTGGTGCGACACTTCTTCAACAACCTGCGTACCGTCGCCGACGCCGGCATTGGCGGCGATTTGCGCAAGCGGCACTTTGCAAGCGTCCAAAACAATTTCGTAGCCGATGCGATTTTCGTCAAAAATAAAGCGGGCCGCTTTGCTTTCCTTGAAAGATTTATCCAGCTTGGCCCGCACAGCGTTGGCGGCACGCAAGAGAGCCGTGCCACCACCGGCGACAATCCCCTCTTCAATAGCGGCTTTAGTGGCATTGACCGCGTCCTCAACTTTCAACTTAAGATATTTCATCTCAGTTTCGGTGGCCGCGCCAACTCGAATCACCGCGACGCCGCCGCCAAGCTTGGCGACACGTTCGTCTATTTTCTCCTTGTCATATTTATTTTCCGCGTTTTGGCTCATTTTTTTGAGCTGAGCCACGCGGTCTTTAATGGCCTTAGTATTGCCCTTGCCACCTACAATAATAGTGTTGTCTTTAGTGGCCACGACGCGAGTGGCTTTGCCAAGCATTTCAAGCGTAGCTTTTTCAAAGGTAATGCCGACATCTTCGGAAATAACCGTGGCGCCAACCGTAACGGCAATATCTTCTAATGTTTCTTTTTTACGATCACCGAAGCCTGGAGCCTTCACCGCAAGCACATTAAAACCACCACGGAGCTTGTTCACAATAAAAGTGGAGAGTGCTTCGCCATCAACGTCGTCGGCGATAACCACCAAATCCTTTTTGCCAGTCGCAACCAAAGCCTCTAAAAGCGGCAGAATTTCTTTAACTGTAGAGATTTTTTTGTCGGTAATGAGAATGGCCGGGTCCTTCAGCTCAGCCTCCATGCGCTCGGCATTAGTAATCATGTACGCGGAAACGTAGCCCTTATCAAACTGTAGGCCTTCCACAACATCCGATTCAATAGCCAGCGACTGTGATTCCTCAACCGTTACCACGCCATCTTTGCCGACTTTTTTGAGCGTGTCGGCAACAATTTTTCCGATTTCTTCCGACTCGGAGGAAACGGTGGCTACCTGGCGAATTTCTTCGTCGGTTTTTACCTGCTTGGCAGAGGCCTTCAAAATATCAACAATTTCTGTTACGGCTTTTTCCATACCAGCACGCACGGCCATCACATTGACACCGCTCTTGATGCGGCTAGCGCCGCTCGCCACCATAGCCTGGGTGAGAATAACCGAGGTGGTGGTACCATCGCCGCCAATGTCATTAGTTTTCGTAGCTACCTCCTTAACAATCTCCGCGCCCAAATTTTCAAATTTATCTTTGAGAGTGATTTCCTTAGCAATAGAAACACCGTCGTTGGTAATCGTCGGCGAGCCCCAGCCCTTATCAAGCACCACATTGCGGCCACGCGGGCCGATGGTGATTTTCACCGCATCAGCAACTTTATCAACACCTGCTTTCAAAAGCCGTCGTGCATCTTCGCCGTAGAGAATTTTTTTTGCAGCCATAGGATTTCAGAATTATTTTTCGTTGATAATAGCCAGGATGTGGTCTTCTTTAATAATGAGGAGCTCCTCAACGCCATTTTTGATTTCATCAAAACCGTATTTTGAAAATACCACCGTGTCGCCCACTTTTACGGAAAGCGGCACAAGTCGGCCATCCTCGCGACGACCTTCACCCACGGCAATTACCACGCCCTTTTCCGGCTTTTCTTTTTTCACTGTATCAGGAATGAAAATACCGCCAGCTGTTTTTTCCAGCTCGCCTTCTAGTTGGCGCACAAGCACCCGGTCGCCCAAGGGTTGAATGGGTTGCTTAATTACATGCTTGGCCGCCACTTTTGGCTTCTGTTTCGGCTTAAGAGCCACTTTGGGAGGAGTTTTCCTTGCTTTCTTTTGGGCCATAGTATTACGAGAATTTATGCTAATAAGAATACCGAGAGGACTGCATTATATAGAGTGACTACGCCCGTGTCATCTTGACATGAGTACAAAAAATTTTGTGGTGAGGCATTTCTTCTCTGTATTTTAAGAAAGTTTTAAGAAAAATTGATGAGAATTTTAACACCTGCTTGGTATACCTATGCCACGCCGGAAAATTCTAAGGAATTTTCCGGATCGTGGGTGTGCTAAGCGGTTCTTGGGGCCTGCCTTTGACAAGCGGGCTCGCGGGTTCGACTCCCGTCACATCCACCATTTTGGACAATATTGGTCTACGTTTGTATAGTTGCATAAAAAAAATACAGGGGTATACTTACTATACTTGTCAAAGGCAGGAACAAGACCACGAAAGTGAGTCCATCAAAAACTCCGTGCATTACGGAGTTTTTGTTTGGCTAAACTGACGCTTAAATCCCCAATTGCCTCAAAATAAAAATAGTGGTAGTATCCCCGCATGAGCAAAGTCATTGCATTCATCCCCTATATTCAAATCATTCTGGCTGTGGCCGTGGTGCTTTTGGTGCTCCTCCAGCAATCCGATGCCGACCTGGGCGGCGCTTTCGGCGGTAGCGATTTAGCTGGCGCCCCAACCCACACTCGCCGCGGCATGGAGCGTGCCCTCTTTTATCTCACCATTGTTGTCGGCATCCTTTTTGCCCTTTCTGTTTTGGGTGGCCTGGTCCTTCACTAGTTTTCTTGATTTTGGGTTTATTTTTTATTTAACCTGCGCCTATGCGCGACCTCCGCGCGACCATCATTACTAAGATAGCAGACGCCATTGGCAACCTCTCCTCATTGGGCCGATTTATTCTGGGCGCGCTCATTGTGCTTTTTGTGGTGGCAGTTGTATGGCTGGTATGCGACGTAAGTGCTTCTTTTTTAGTGACCGTGCCAAT